>OLHE01000527.1_pt1 | contig 30808 bp, 30 predicted proteins | sample 1605821 | NCBI WGS metagenome assembly OLHE01 (sample SAMN03283250) | human gut metagenome | biome: human-associated habitat; material: feces | host: Homo sapiens | place: USA | collected 2013
TACTGAATATTAAAAATATATTACATATAGTTAAAGTTTATAATAAACTTTAACTATATGGTTTTTATTTATAATCTTTACCAAGTACAACTCTAATATCTACCGTACTTGAACTTGTGATATTGCTAGATATTGCTCCAACCCCAAGCAAGTCTTTTATTTCATCTGTAATTTTAACTGGCACTGCTGTTTTATTTACAATTGCAGTTTTGGCTGTAGGTGTTGTTGTTCCTGTTTTATAAACATTATATCCTTCATTTTTCAATGCTTTTGTTGCCTTTGTTAAAAGTACACTATCTCCACTTCCATTTAATATTTCAATTTTTATTTTTGCATTTTCTGTATTTTTGGAACTTGTAGTTATATTGCTTGTTGAAGAATTGCTTTCTCCTACATTACCTGTTCCATTCTGTTTTTCAAATAATTCTTTAATCATCTTCTCTGTTGCTGATTTATCATAGATGAAGAAAGACAAGTTATTTGGCCCAAGACTACCTGTAGTTCCAGGTATGTTTGCCATTTCAAGGTTTTCTGTATTAAAGTCTATTGCATATGGAATATAATCTTTTATAAGAGACCAATTAGTTATATTTGTTGTAACATTTTCTTTTAAAATATCAACAAAGCTTCCTATTTTTGTAATATTTTTTAATTTTATTGTTTGCTTTGCAACTTCTTTTAGAAACTCTCTTTGAGTTCTCATTCTTCCTAAATCATTATCTCCATAGCTAGATGGATATGATGTATTATTATTATTATGCCTAAACCTTACTAACCCTTCTGCTTGCTCTCCATTTAATTTTTGCATTCCTTTTTTTAAGTGGATGGATAATTTTTGTGAACTATCATCATAATTCATATCCATTGGTACATCAAATTCTACCCCACCAATTGTATCTACAACTTCTACAAGTGCATTATTACTTATTACTGCATAATATTTTATATTCAACCCTGTAATTTTATTAACGGCATTCAAAGTTTTTTCTGGATTTTTTTGATATAATGCATTTATTTTATCATATGAATTTGCTTTATTTTTATTAGTTCCAATAAATGTATCTCTAGGTATTGAAAGCAATGTTGCTTTTTGTGTTTTAGGGTTATATGATGCAACAATAATTGTGTCTGAAAGTTTAGACGAAATATCTTCACTAACACCTAAAAGCAAAACTGTAAAAGGCTCTAAATTTTGAAGTTTTTTCTCACTTTGTCCCATAGCTGTTTGTATTAGGCTTTTTACTCCCCAGCCATTTTTATACACACTATATCCTACAAATCCACCTATTAATGCAATTAATATCAATATTATTACTAAAAATGCTTTTAAAATTCTATGCTTCTTTTTATTTTTACTATTTTTTTTCTCTTGATTTTTATTTTTACTCATTTGCTATTTATTCACTCTTTTCTTTTTAATTTCAAAACTATAAAGAAATTATAACAAATTTCTACCTATTTATCAAGCTTTTTTACAATAATATTATTTTCATACAAAACTTTTGTTATAAAAGATTCTTCTACAACCGCTGAAACCTTATTATTTCCAACAATTGCATTAACAAAAAATAGTAATGTAACTAGTATATATATAAGTAAAAACCCTTTTAGTATACCATAACCAATTCCACCAATCTGATTAAATTGCTTAATAATTGGAAGTTCTGCAATTCCCTCTAAAACAGTTTTTAATAATATAACTGCTATTCTTGCTATAATAAACAAAACTATTGCTACAATTATATTAACTGCTTTTATAGAAATTACATCTGCCAATTGCTCTTTTGTTTTATTTTGAACATCTTTTACTATACTTTGTTCTTCTTCATTATTATTATTTACTATTGTTTCTCTAATTTTGCCATAAATATTTGTATTTTTTATTACAATATTTGAAACAGGTTTATATAGTATTAAAGCTACAACTAAAGCTATTATAAAAGCACATATATTAAACACCACTTCAACTAATCCTTTTTTATATCCAATAATTATATTAATAACAAGTAATAAAACTATAATTAAATCTAAAACTATTCCCATTTAATCTCTTTCCTTTCTATAATTCCACAATTTCAACTCTGTCTTTGTAAATTATTAAAGCAATTCCATTTGAAAGAATAATATTTGTAACTTCTTGTTCAGATGTATATTTTTTTATTAATAGCCCTGATGTATTTATAAAATAAATATCTGTTCCTATATTTATTGCAATTACATCATCATATGTATATATTTCTTTTGCAACTTCAGGAAAACTATATGTAGTTACTTGGTTGTTTCCTGTATTTACAATGTTTACAATAGAACTTGAACTAAATAACCCTGATGTTTCTTCTTTTATATATGTTGCAGAGTTTTTTAAATCTACAGAAGCAAATGTAATATCTTGACTAATTTTTGTAATTTCTGTTTCATTATTATCACTTATTATTTTTAAAGAATCATCATACATACAAACCAATTTATTTTTTTCCTGATATTTTATTTTTACCACCATTTTATTAATTTCTTCAGCTTTTGAATAAATAATTGCTTCTTCTGCTTTTTTAGTTGCCTTTTCTACAGATATTATTTTTATATTAGATTGTATTAATGTTCCAGATGTATCCATTTCTGCAAATGCTAAAAATTTGTTATCTCTTGAAACCGAAACATCAACAACTCTTGTAGATGATAAATAATTTTTAAATAATTCATTTCCTTCTGGACTATATAATGATATAATAGATTTATATGTTGTATCTCCCCAAACTATTGCAACATATCCATTATTATTTACATGTACTTGTAAAATTTCTCCTTCAACTTCCCTTTCCCACAAAAGGGTTTTATCTAATATTAAGTCAAACTTTTTTCCACTTTTTTCTGCTATAGCTAAATATTTATTTGCAGAGTCGAATAATGCTGTATTTACATCAATTGATAATGTATCTGTTTTTTGTCCATAATTATTATATATATTCAAACTTCTATCATTTAAAATACAAATATTCTTTCCATAACAATATATTTGATTGTTTTTTTCTATATTCAAATCTATAGATGAAACATCTTGTGTAGATACACTTTTTCTTAAAATATAGATGTCAATCCAATCTCTTACATCTTTGTTTGCCATATATAAAGAAAAAAGTATGATTATTATAAAAATAAATGCAAGGATTACTCCTGCTATTATTCCTTTTTTTACATTAAAAATTTTTTCTTCTTCCATAATTTACCTCTATTCATTTACCATTTTATCAAATACAAAAATAAATATCAATATTTTTTTCAAAAAACTCTTGAAATTCTTGTTTAAATATGTTATTATATATGAAGTCAATTCGTCAGTTGACAAATCGAGGCGTAGCGCAGTTGGTAGCGCGCGTGGTTTGGGACCATGAGGTCGCAGGTTCGATCCCTGTCGCCTCGACCATAAAATGTAAATTCTGTAGGAAACTACAGAATGACGAAAATTATATCAAAAGTGCATAAAATACGTTATTTCAAGAGATTGAGATAACGTATTTTTTCTGTCTTAAGTCTTTTAAAATCCTTCTATATCATCAAATTTTATTCTAGAAAATTTTTCTAGAACAAAAATCTAAATTTTAAAATTCAAAAATAAAAATTATCGAAGAATAAAATCCAGTTAATGTAATATTCCAACAAACTGATCTTTTTTTCATATTTTCACTTATAATTCTATATCTTTATCTTTTTCGTTAAATCTTAACTCTCTATATTGATATATATCTAGTCCATATTTTTTATAAACTTCTGCAGTATTACAAGAAATGACTTCTTTATCCGATAATTCTAACGCTCTTACAACACTATCTATTTGCTCATCTGATTGTCCTTCAATTTCTAAATATGGTGGTATTAATGGCCAACTATCTATATCAATTTCTGTATCATCTAAAATATATGTAGTTCTTCTCTTTTCTTGGTAGTTTCTAAAAGAAAATCCTAATTGTTCTAAAATTGCATTTCCACTTTCAATAGAAGAAACCTCCATTTCTGTTTCTAATACTGGTTGCATTTTTGTTCCATATTCTCTTTGTAATTTCTCATTTAATATATGTTTTATAGTTATTGTCGTTTTTCCATCCGTTTCTCTTAATCTTACCCATTTATTCGGATTAATACCAAATTGCTTAACTAGTCTAACCACATCTACCATAGATAAAATTTCTTTTAATCTATCTACATCTTGAATTGATAAAGTATCGTTTAAATGCTTATACCCAATTGCTTTAAAAGTATTTTCTTGTTGCTCTAATGTCATCAAATTGTCTACTTCCAAAAATAATGTTCTTAACTTACTTTTGCATACTTCTATATCATATGGCTTTGAACATTTTTCTAATTGCATCATACAATCATAAAATCTAGAATAAATTGATGGCAAATCATATACATATATTTTTTGAATTCCATCATTTTTCAAAACTGCTCCTAAACCTTCCAGCTTATTTTTTAATTGTTCTATTTCTATATCTAATACTTTTACTTCTTTTTCTATTTTACTCATGGTTTCCTCCATTTTTCTATGTTTATAATTATAATATATTTTACATAAAATTATCAATTATCATTTTTCTCGCTTCTTTTGATGTTTTTTCATTATTTTCATCTTTAGAAATAATTATTCCTTCTCCCTCAAATACATTTATTTTTGATAATATAGTATTTAAAGCATATAAATTATGATTAATATTTATAAAATCTTTTAATTCTTTTTTTGAAACCCATTTTACCGTATGCTTTAATTTTTCTTCATCGCTAATCTCATCTCTATCCAAATTATCTAGTACTCCATACACTATTTCAAGTTTTGCAAACCTATTTGTTCCATTTGCTCCTTTATATGCTGCAAAAAAATGATTTATTATTGGTATCTTACTTATATATTCTATTTTTACATTTTTATATCCTGTTTCTTCCAATATTTCTCTTTTTGCAGCCTGTTCTATAGTTTCTCCCTCTTCTATACCTCCCTGTACAAAACTTCTATATTTCCCCTTTTGCATATCTTCACATAAAAATTTTTTATTTTGCTTGTCTTCTATAATAGCAATTAAACTGTGTCTTCTTACTGTATTTATACCTTCTTTTATAGAACTTTCTCCCTCACCAGTAAAATATGGCATCACTGCTAATTTTCTTGGCAAATTATATTTTATAGATAATTTATAATCTTGTTTATTATGTAAGGGAACTATAAATTTATTTTTATTACCTTTTATTACTCTTATTTTTTCACCAGTTACAGGATTTATCGCATAAGTATTTTCTTTATAATCCCCTTCTAACATTAATGCTGTTGCTCCATATATTAGTTCTGGTTTTTCTATCTCTGCCATTTTTTCACTTCCGTCAGATATAATTATTTTCATTTTATACATAGTTCATATCCTCCCTTTATATTGTTTGTAGTGTTACAATTGATGTGAAACAAAAAGTATAGAAAAAAAATGATTCAAGTAGTATAATTGAATTATCAAAAAGCCAAAATTATACGAAAGGACTTGAATCCCTTATGAATAATAGTATAACACAAAAAAATGAAAAAGAAAATAAAAATATAAAAAGATATTTATCGCATGTGTATATGTGTCAATGTTTTTTGTAAATTATTTAACATTTTTTACAACTACATTCAAACTACATCCAAAAAATATCGGAGTGCTAGAAAATAAGCAATTTTCAAAAGCTAATTATCCTTGCCTCGACCATAAAAAAATTCTGTATTCATTGACAATAATGGATTACAGGATTTTTTTAAAATTGCAATGAAGCTCTATAGTTTAATTATATCTTTTTCTTTCCTAAAATTTCTTTTAATAATTTTGTTCTACCTTCTATATTAGACGGTCTAATATTATTATATTCAAAGCATTTATCTTTAACTTCAATTCTTTCTTTTATAAGTTTTTCATCATAGTTAGCATTATATATTTCTCCTGCTAACATTTTTTCTTTTTCAGTCATATATTGTTCCTCCAATCATAACAAAAAATTACTATCATTCACTCACTATCTATTCATCATTTTTCTTGCCATTTTTTCTTTATCCAAAAAACAAAATAATATAGTTTGAAGATACTAGATAAGCATTTGAACCTGTTATATATAAGTCTACATCTTTATTTATAAATAAACTATCTACTGTTTTTGCAAAATTATGAAAAAAGTTCTGCTTTTAATAAAGTATTTTCAAATTTTCTTAACTTTCTCCTATTCTATCGGAACTACTCCTGTAACTAAATTAATTAAATTTTCATAACTATCTACAACACCATATTTAACTGCTCCACTGCTTATTGCTTTAAAGTGTTTTCTAGCACAAGCAATTTTTCCTTGCTCTGCACCTTTTAATTGGGCTGATTGCATACTTCCTTTTGTTTCTGCAATAAAGTAAATGTATTTTATATCTTTATTATCAAAAACTAATGCCCAATCAGGATTATAATTTCCAAAAGGTGTTCTTATTTTAAATCCGTTTGGAAGTTTTGCATATATAGTAACTTCTCCTTGTTCTAGTTTTCTAGCAAATTCCATTTCAATAGTAGAATCAGTTATTACATAATCATATATGTAATAATTCTATTCCCTTTACATTTATTTTTTTAACGAGTTTTTGATTATAAGCATCTACTGCATCAAGTCTATATACCATATTATATCTGAACTTTTCTTTGTGAGTAGCAGAATAACGAATTATGAATAAAGGATTGAACTCTTTAAGCATTTCTTCTGTTTTTCCCATCTTTTGTGGTTCGTCTATAATAAGTATAGGATTTGTTGCTTTTAATACATCTATAGGTTTTCTTGATTGTAGTTCATCAAGTTCTTCATATATTCTTCTATTATTTTTAGACTTTGTGTTAAATGCTTGATAATTCATTATCATAACTTGTATGCTATTATCTTCAGCAAAATTATTTATATTGGCTATATTTGAAGAATTATTTGAATTATATACAAAAAATCTTATTTTCTTTTTGTATAATTCCTGAAAATGTTCCTCTGTTATTTGAAAAGATTTTAATACACCCTCTCTAATTGCAATGCTTGGAACAATAACAATAAATTTACTCCATCCATAAGCCTTATTTAACTCATACATTGTTTTTATATATGTATAAGTTTTTCCAGTACCTGTTTCCATTTCAACAGAATAGTTTTCATAACCCTGATTATCTGTATAATCTAGATTATTCTGTTTTTGTACTGCTCTTATATTTTTTCTTAGTTCTTTTGATGTAAGCATTATTTTATTATTTCCAAAGGAGATAATATCTTCAACAAAATTTTGATTCCAATAATCTTTTCCAGTCGCATTTCTTAAATCAAATTTAGCTTCTCTTCTACCAATTAAATCATGTCTAGTTCCTTTAGGTTGTCCTTCAAAACATTTTACAATAGACAATGATGCATTTTCTTGGTATTGTTGCTTTTTAAATTTTAATTTCATTTTTTATCGCTCCCCTAAATTATATTTATTTCTGTATCATTTGATAGTTTTTTAATTCTTTCAAAAACATTTATTTTATCACTATCAGTTTTAAATGAACTTTCTTTAAATACTATTTTTAAAGGATTACATTTACAAATTTCATCTACTATGTTTATATCTATAGTATCATCAAAACATGCAACAAGTGAATTATTTTCTACAAAATAAACTTTATTATTTATTATTTTTCTTTTTATCTATTATTTCTATTAATTCTGAATGCCTTATCTTTTGTGATCTTCCGGCATATCTATAATATATATCTCCATCTTTCAGTGAATATTTGTTCTCTTTATTTTCGAAATTCTTTTTACAAATTGAGGGTTTGTTTTCCAATTCATGTATATAAATAATCCCTAAATTTTTTCCATCAAATTCATATGTACAATGTTCCCATGTTATTTCTGGTGAAAAATACTCATTAAGATTATTTGTAAATTCCTCTATCTTTAAATTTTCAAAAGAATCAAGACTTTTTTCTTTTAGTCCAATAGACTCTCTTGGTCTATCTTTTATACCAAATATTATATAACCACCATTCCTATTAGCAAATGATGCAATAGTTCTAAAATACATTGCCATACTTCCAAAATTAAATGCTTCCTTAAACTCTAATGTTGCACTTTCTCTTCTTATTAATTTAGTTTTTCCTTTATTTAAAGTAAATAGCTCTGATATTTTTTCTGAACTTAATGGATTATTTTTCATTTTCTTCTCCTCATTTTGCTATATTAAATCTTCAAAATTTTCTTCTAAAAAAACTTTATATAAATCTCCACCCACTTTGATTCATTTAAGCTTAATATTCTTCCTTTCTATGTGAATTAATTTCTATATAAATAATATCATATGCTTTGTGCATTTTTTGTTGAAACTTATCTTTTACTATCAAAAAAGCAAAATAATTCTGTAACTTTCAATTACTTTCATATTTTGCTTTTCATCAATATATTTAATTATTTTTTTCATCAAGTAACCAATCCAATACATTTATCTTCTTTATTCCATCAAAGTCGGCATCTAAATCATCATCTAATGTCAAAATGTATTTAGGATAATTATCATTTATTTTCTTCAATGGAGTTAATTCTCTATCTAATATTTTATTATCTCCTTCATTTTCTCCTCTAGTTGTTAATGCAACTTGATAATATACAGTATTTTCTGGCTTCTTTGCTACAAAATCAACTTCTAAATCATCATATTTTCCTATATATACTTCATATCCTCGTCTCAACAATTCAAGATACACAACATTTTCTAATATATGCCCCATATCTCGACCAGAGCCTTGTCCTAACATATAATATCTTAATCCTATATCTATTGCATAATATTTTTCTTGAGTTTTTAAAAACCCTTTTCCTTTAATATCATATCTGTTGGCTTTAAATACTAAATAGCTATCTATTAATGCATCTACATAGTTTGAAATTGTATTATATGATGAATTTTTATCTATTCCTTCAATATTATCACTTATGCTTTTCATACTTGTTCTATTTCCTATATTGTCATACAAATATTTTGTAACTCTTTCTAAAACATTTTTATCTGTTATTCCTTTTCTTTGCATTACATCTTTAAATAAAATAGTATTATATATTCCATCTAAAAATAAATTTATGTTTTCTGGGTTTATTTTATATAATTGGGCTGCTTGAGGAAATGAACTATATCTTAGATAATCTCTAAATTTTCTTGACAAATCTGTTTTATCTTCAAAGCTTGATAAATATTCTTTAAACGATAATGGCAACATTTTTATTTCTATATATCTTCCTGTAAGTAATGTTGCTAATTCTGAAGATAATAAATATGCATTTGAACCTGTTATATATAAGTCTACATCTTTATTTATAAATAAACTATCTACTGTTTTTTCAAATTCGTTTACATTTTGAATTTCATCTAGAAAAACGTATGTCTTTTTTCCTTTTACTAATCTTTCTTTTATATATTCATATAATTTTTTTCTGTCTTGTAATTCCTCATAATCTGCGTTTTCAAAATTTATTGATATTATTTGCTTTGCTTCTACTCCATTTTCTTTTAAGTAATCTTGAAAAATTTCAAGTAATGTTGATTTCCCACATCTTCTTATTCCTGTGATAACTTTTATTATTTGTTGATCTTTGAAATTTTTTAATATAGATAAATAATTTTCTCTACTTATTCTTTCCATAAATCTCCTCCTAACTATAATAATTATACTATCTTTTATTATTATAGTCAAATTTTTTCAAAATTATGAAAAAACTTTTGATTTTTCAGTGTTTTTTTCAAATAGTTTTTATGTAATTTTTCTAAAAAGCAATAAAAATAAAGAAAATATCAATGTTTTTGAGATTTTTCTCAAATTTTATTGATATTTCCCTATTATTTTTTATTTGATTATGTATCGAAGTTTTATCTGTCTATATACAAATAATTCAAACTTCTTCATAACGTTTCGTTATTATTCGTATTTTATAACACATATTTAGATATAAGCGAATTTATCATTCTTATATCAACATTTGATTTAAAATCAAATTGTAATATATGTCCATTACTAAATGTAAGGATTAGTTCGCTATCTATATCCATAAAACCGGCTGTTTCTATTCCATAATACTGTATTTTTGAATACGGATATGAAAAATATGCAATTTTTTTACCTGTGACTCCCTTTACATTTACAACAAAAATTCTATTATTAGTAAATATAACCTGATCTCTAATAGTTTTAAATGCACACATTATTTTTTCACCATCTACTAATAATTTCTCAATTTCTGGTCGTACTTCTTTTATTTCTATAGCTTTTAAGTTTAAAACATTAGAATCTAAATTAATTCCTGTAGAAATATTTGGCATAACATCCCCTCCTTTTTTATTTTTAACAATATAATTATACCATATTTGTTATTTTCTACAATCCCAAATTTTTTATTTGAAATTTTTATATCTTTTTTTAAACTCCAATAATATCTATCTTTGTATTAATCCATGTTGTTTTAAATTTTTATCTTTCCATATCTACTTATATACATTATATCAAATTCCTCTAATAATGAAATAGCATCATATCTTAATTTATTGTTTTCATCCGCTTCTTTTATAATATCACATACTGTTTGTTCTAAATTATATGTTCTTACTTGTCATATAAAATCATTCCTGCACCAAGTTCTTTGTTAGTTCTTGATATAAATCCAAAGTTTTCATAAAAGCTTTCTTAGCCCTTTGACGCTCCTAAATATGTTCTTATATATGAATTTATTTTTTTGTATTCATTAATCTTTTCTATTAATTTATTCATTATTCCAATTCCTATTTTTTTGCCTTGATATTCTGGAATTACCATTATATCTTGTATGTATAAAAATATTGTTTTATCTCCCTATGCCAACCCGTACACAGTAATACTTGAAATGGAGACATTCCTCTTGTATCATATGTTTTTTTGATGCAATACTATTTACTATTGTCTCATCATTTTCAACTAATTCTTTTACTTTTTCTAAATTGTCTTCCTTAATATAGTCAAAAATATTTTTGTGTGCCATGACCTTTCTCCTTCTTCTTTATTTTTTGGCTAAAATCATTATTTATTTTATCATATTGTGAATCCCCTTGCAAGCATAACTGTATGTTGAAAGGGCTTTCTTCTATTGTTGCTAGGATATGATTCAGGATTATAACCTTCGGGTTATGAGAATTCAATTAGCCATTTTTGAAGTTTATTGAAATGTTTAGTTTTTATTGAAATATAAGTGTTTATAGCACTTTTCTTTTACTGAACTCTTGTGCGATTTTAGGACATTTTTGTGGGCTTTTGTCCCCTTTCTGTCCCCAAGATTTTGAAAGTCTTGTCGCACAAGATGTTCAAATATACATTTGCAAATTGGGGACATTTTGATTTTTATATAATTTGGAGGTTTATTTATGAATAATTTTAGAGAAGTTAATGATGATATTATTAAGGAATGGTTAGAATTTAGAGAGGAGACTACATTTTGCAATATGACTCCTCAAGATAAAAAGTATTGTATTTATTTTGATGAATTGGCTGAAAAGATTTTAAATAATGTACCAAAACAAAATAAGAAATATGTTCAGAAACAATTAGATCAACTTGATAAGAACTTTATGGACTATCTTTGCTACTGGAATGAGAAATATTATAGGAATGGTTTTTGTGATGGAGTACAGTTAGTTATAGGATGTTTTGATAATTAGCAAACAAGATATCGGAATTTATTTCCGATATCTTGTTATTTATTATAATATATTGCTATTGGATGTACTACACAAATATTCTCTTCTTTCGTTGGTAATATAGATCTAAGGGCTTCATTTATTGAAAATTGTAAAGTAGAAAAAATATTTTTATCATCATTTGGATTAGTATCTTTACCTATTATATTTGTAATCATTCCAACACATGTTATATCTCCTCCATACATAAATCCAATACTAGTTGGATTAACCCTAAAATACTTCTCATCTAGAGGTATTAAATATCCATCATTTGAAATTAACATTCTACTATATGGAATCATTTTCTTAAATACATTTATAATATCACCTACATTATCATATTGCTTATTTTGCTCATTTATTGTTTTTTTTATTTCACTTTCGATTTGAGTAGATTTAGCTCGTCTCTGCTCTCTATTCAATTGATTAAGTGCATTAGAAGCTTTTTTCTTTATTTCTTCACTTGTTGTCTTTTTTAAATAATCTATTAATCCATTTCTAGAAAATAAGCATTCCAAATAATCTAAATCAACAAAATCAAATATTCTATTCAATTCAATATATTGTCCATAATCGTCATTTGTATTGTTACCCATTTCAATTTTTTCAGCTTGCATATATTCATAAGCGATATCAAAAGCCGCATCATGAAGAGATTTTTCTATAATTTGTCGTGCAGTATTAGAAATATCCTTATCTTTTCCAATTTTTGCTTCCAAATTTAGTTTTGCTTCAGCATTTACAATATTAAATATTCCAGCTTTTCCTCCCACATTTATGTCAGATAATATAGTATTATTTTCACTATTTGTTGATGTATTACTTTCTTCCATCTTTATATCTCTTATAAGTCCATTATCTTTTTGGGCGATAATAGAATTAACAATATCTGTATCAAGATAAATAAATTGTTTCATTTTTTGTTCCTCCATTTATAATTTTTTATTATATAGATTGTTTATTTACATTATTTTAACTGTATTAAATTTTTTAATGATATATCTGAAACTGCTATAATATTTTCATTTTTTTCATACACATTTTTGCTTACTAAATGTTCATTTACTATAAATACTTTGTATATCTTCCAATTATCTCCTTTTAAATTATATTGTGCTTTTATATCTTCAATATGATCTTTGGCCCATTCAGTTCTTCTTTCAAGCTTTTTACTATAACTTTTTTTACTATCACTATCTTCAAACATTTCTCTATATTCGCAATATATTTCATATGGATTCCTAGATAATTTAAAATCTTTTACTTCTCCTACCACAATTTGCTTATTTTTATCATAGATATATAAAATGTCTATATCTCCTAAATCATTATTTTCTTTGTCTACTATTCTTTTTCCATTAACTTTCTTTAAGTTTTTATCGACTATTAGTTCAGGGAATGTTTGTAATATATTAAATATACTATCATTAAATGCTTTTCCTCTATTTTTACTTACTTTTCCTATATATTTATTCATCTCTTTACTTCTGGTCTTAAATTTTCCATCACTTATAAGGTTCATCGTAAACATAGTCATATGAAAAATATTTCTGTTTCCCCATATATATTCATTATCTCTTTTTATAAGAGGTCTCCTTGTAAATGATAATTCTCTATTAAATCTCCACGGATATACATCTTCCTTTCTAAATCCCTCTGGTGGTGTTAGAAAATCATCTCTTTTATCTAAACATATATAATCCAAGATTTTTTGAATTTTTATCTCTTTAATTTCTTTCAATTGTTCTTGTATAGTTATAGCTAATTTATCACATTCAAATTTTTTTATTTCACTTGCCTGTTCTTCTCCAATTAATATTAAATGATAACATACTTTTAAAAATTCCGAAAAAGTAAATCCCTTTTCAAAATAAAATGCCTTATCCAATTCATTTGATTCAAATTGACTTTTTACTATAATTTCATTCCATTTTCCTATTGAATTATATTCAAATTCTCTTATTCTTGCATTTAACATACTACTTCCCATTGCATTATATTCATTTTTTTTAATCCCTATTCTGTCAGACTTTAATATCTCAATAGGAGTATTAAATATTTTATATCTAAACAAATCATTATTATATGCCCACTCTATTATTAAAGAACATATTGCTAATATCTCCTCATATTCATATTCTCCCAGTAGCTCTTTTCCTAACGGTGGTTGAGCAGACACATATTCAATTAAAAACTTCAATGCCTTTGTAACTCTTTGATTTTCATTAAAATCTTTCCATATTTTGTCTTTCTTTTCTGGATAACACAAAGCATCATTATAATGTCTTCTTTGGAACATCATCATATAATATATTTGTTCTTCTAAATCATAATATATTACTTCCACTAAATTATTGGGATTTAATTTTTTGACTTTATTTTGTAGTAATTTATATAAATAGTCAACTACTAATAATGTAATTTCATTTTTATCTTCTTCATCAACTATTCCATAATTCCACTTCTTTAGTGAAATAATATATTTTCCAATATCATCAAGTAATTCATTTATATCATTTTCATTAACTTTTCTATTTTGTGGAAAATCAATAGGTTTGAAATATGGATAGATTTCATAATCAAGTACAAAGAATTTTTGTTTCTTATCAGGAGAAAACTTTTCGTCAATTTTTTTATAATCTTTGTCTGTAAAATCCATTATCTTATTTAATATTATTAAAAATAAATTTTTTTCTTCTTGGTTGTCCTTCCTATTAAAACAATGATATGTGTTTGGACTTATATCTAATAATATTTTATTATTTTCTTTTTTTATTGAAACAGTATTTTCAATTGGTTCACTACATTTTTTATCATAAAAATATTCTATACTGTTACCTGTCATATTAATTTTAATATTAACATATTTCTCTCTAATTTCTTTATCTTCAATAATTTCTTTACATTCGCCAATCCAATAAGAAATAGTATCTATCATACTATGACAAACATTTAATTCCTGACTATCTTTTATTTTCTCACTATATATCCATATTTCTATATTTTTCATTTCTACCAATAAACTTATTACTTTATTCTTTCTATTTCTATTATCGTTCAAATATATTTTTCTTTTTTCGTCTAGAAGAATTACCTCCTCCATATATTCTGGATTATATGATTCAACTAAATGTCTATTTTCATTTTTTAAGGATTTAACTATATATTCAATATCATCACCTGCACTAAGATATAACATTGTATTTTTAGGATTAAATTCATCACTAATATAAAAAGAATAATTACAATTTGTATAAATATCTACAAATGGAAGTTCTCCAAAAGCCTGTGGCACTTCTAATAATTTATTCTTTGCACTTATATATCTTGTTAAAAAGAATTTTTGCTCTCTTTCATTTATAGAAATACATTTTAATTCGAATGGATTTAGACATATAGGTGCATTAAATGTACTTTTATTAAACCCTATTAACATACTTCTCCCAAAAGAATTATATATTAAACATATAAATATATCTTTGTCTGATACTCTAAGTTTTAATTTATTTGTAATATAATCTATTCTTTTATCCAGCAATTTGCTAATTCCATTATTTCTGTAATTATCAAATACTTTTTCTTTATTAAAGTCTCTTCCATCATCAAAGATTCCTATTGATATAATTATTTGCTTATTATCTCCAGTCAGCAATGTCTCTTTGTACGACATATCGTCTTTTTTCAATTTTATATTTAAAGAATCTTCATTTATTTTTTTATTTCCCAATCTATCAAAATAATTTATACACTGTTTCCATACTGTATGGTTATATAGTTTAATAAATTTTTCTTTTTCCCCATATTGATCAGCAAAACTAACTATACTATGTATCAAAAACGGACCTAATATTGATGGTGATAAAATTATTACATTTCCTTTACCATCTTTTAAAAATGGTCTTTTGAAAAACTTTTGATTGTCTAGATTTAATAAATTTTCTATATCTTCATTTTCAAAATCACTATATAATAAATTTATTAATTCATTATCATTTAGCATATAATTTACTATATCTTCTTTTATAATTATACATTCCTGTAATTTTTTTAATCTATTCTCACTCGGTATAACAATATTTTCGATTTCGTCATATCTTTTTAAATTTTCAATACTAATATCAATTTTTTTTGAAACACAATCTGAAATTTCTAAAATAAAACTAATTAATATGCTCATTTTTTTAGCAAATTCAATATTGAATTTGTTACCACTTGTGTAAATTGTATTTATAACTGCCTGGAGTATATATCCTGGTATGTAGTTAATACCTGTAAAAATATTATAATTGTTATAAAACATCACTCTATCTATAAATGAATTTTCTGGTGGATCTATTGCAGAAGTCAATTTCATATTTTCAATTGATTGTATTAGTTTTTTAAATTTGCCCATACTTATTTTATATTCCGATATCAATTCTTTCTTAGATAAAGTGAGTATTGCTGCAATTATTGGTTCAATAATTGTTGCTTTGTTTTGGTTCTCAGGGACTAAATTTAAAGCAGATAATTTTGCAATAATATCATAAATATCGTATTTTTTTATTTCTTTTAATATATTTTTAACAATATCTTTATCTCCTTTTTTCTTTTCATTATAGAATCTATCAAAATTATCGTGTAAACTTTTCATACTTTTCTCCCTTTTTATTTTATCACAATACATAATATTAATTTGTCGAAACTTGTATTTTATTATCAATAAAAGCAAAATAATTCTGTAATATATAATTACTATTATTTTGCTTTTCTTTTGTCATTGATACATATCATTCTTTACCTTTAACTACTGTTCCATCATCTAAAATCTTAATAATCTTACTAAAATCTTTTGCGCCAATATGTGAATAATAATTTCCACCATCAATATAACATGATTCACATTTGCAAGTAACAAAATCATGTAAACTTTTTGATTCAATTATATCTCCACAAATTAAGCATTTAATTTTCATAATCATCATTCCTTATATTCGTTCCTATTAGTCATACCTATATTCTTCACTATCCTCAGCTACCATTAATTTACTGTGTCCTTCTTCATCTACTGGGTAAATTATTTCTTTGGCTGTAGTCAATCTGTTTTTTAAATATTCAGATAAAGCTTTGTCTTCGCAGTATATATAACACCCATTTTGTCCTCTTGTTAATAATGTCCTATATGTATTTTTTATAATTTCATCTGCCAATTTTAAAGCTCCTTCTGGATTTTCTTTATACATCTTCTTTATTCCAGATAAAGATTTATCTGTTGATGCTCTTTCTTTAAAATCTGTTATAATTTTTCCGTTTTCATATCGTAAATCTTTTCCTATAATTACTCCAACATAGTCAAATTCTAATCCTTGTGATGTATGTATGCAACCAGCTTGTTCAACAGAATCTTTATCTATTGCCCAAATTGTTTTATTAAAATTCCATTTCATTTTAAAATCATATTCTGGTATCTCTATGTCATATTTATCACCTTTAGGATCTTCTTTTGAAATCCAATCCCAGCAGTATCCTGCCAATATTCTTGATTTATTCTTAATATTATTACATCTAATAATTTGTTCTTTTAGCTCATTTGGATTATCAAAAACTTTAACTCTATAATCTTTAAGAAATGTCATATCTATTTCTTCATCAGTCACGTCACCATACTGTAGAGAGCTTTCTACCCAATCTATAAATTTTTCAGCTCCTCCGCATCTAAATTGAGCATTTAATTTTCCATATGATATTTCAGCATTTAATTCTTTAGCAAAAAATTCTATTCTTTCTTTTGTTCCATAATCATCTATATGTATATGTTGCTTTGAATCAATAAAAAATATTGCAAATCTAGTAGCATTAATAATCTCTTTTATTTGATTCTCTCCTCTTTTTAGGAATCCTGTCTTTTCGGTAAGTCTATGTGCTTCATCAACGATCAATGCATCAAACTCATTGCTTTTTTCATTTATATATGATCCTGACCCACAAAATAAATTATCAATTTCAGTCTTTTTATATGTTCCTTTTAATTGAACAGAATAAACATCTCTTGGTGTTTGATTTTTTGTTATATACTGACAGTTCATTCCATACTTTCCCAAAAATTGTCCTAGTAAATTTATTGCAATTACAGACTTTCCTGTACCAGGTCCACCTTCTACTATATAAACTCTTTTCTTACCATCTTTTTTTGATAATTTTGCTAATCTTTTTGCTTCTTCAAATACATCCTTTTGTAAATCAACCATAGAAAATTCTTCTTTACCATTTAGCATATTTAATATATTATCCTGTAATTGTTTTGAAGGTTTGATTCCACCTTCTTCTAGTATATATAATGTTTCCTTATTATCTCCATATTTTATATGTTTTCTAATAAATTCTTTTAGCTTATCATTCTCTCCATTCAAAAAAATTGGTGACTCTTTTAAAAGGCTTATATATTGATTGTTTGTTATAGCATCATTTTCTGTTTTTTCATATCTATGTAAACACGAACATGGAATTATATCCATTTTTTCTTCTTCTGCAGCCGCATAGAAATTTTTCATAATTTTTGCATATGAAAGTGCTTGATATGAAGGATGTTGTACTATACCATATGCTTTTACTTCAACCATATCATCTCTATCTGTAACTACTTTAGCACTATTCCACCTTTTGAATTCTATTACTATAATTGTGTGTTCCTTCTCTTCGTTTAATCCACATATTATAAAATCCACTCTTAATTTTGAATTATATAATTTAAATTCCATTGCTACAGAAATATCATTTGGAAATATATTATCTCTTAATATTTTTTCCATATGATTTGCTGTATCTATCCAAGATTCATTTTCACTACTACCTACATTAAATCCTAATCTTGCTTTTATTTTTTTGGCTACTTGATCATTATATACATCTTCTAAAAAAGATTGTTTCGTTGCCTCATATACTATCATAATAATTGCCCCCATAATTATATCTTTATAGCTTATTATATTTTGTACTTACACCCTTTGCTTTTTCTACTGGATATTTTTTCTTTGTTTTTTCTAATTTCTTTAATATTATATCTTTTGGATTAACATTTAATTTCATAGCCATTTGAATACAATATGTAAATACATCTGCTAATTCTTCGCATACTTCTTCTTTATTGTAATTTTCACTATCCCATTGAAAGCACTCTAATAATTCTCCTGCCTCTATCGAAATTGATTTTGCTAAATTTTCTGGTGAATGAAATTTATCCCAATCTCTTTCTTTATTAAATTTTTTTATTTCTTTTATTATTTCTTCCATAAATCTTTTACCTCTAATCTTTCAAAATTTCAGAATAAATATTATACATATATCCATCAATACTTTCTCTTTCTTGCTTTTCAATCATTTTCAATAAATTTATTATATCTTCATCTACTATTGGTATAACTAATCCTCTACTATCTTTTAATGTATCTCTGCATCTGTCTATAAACAACTTTCTATTTTCAAAGTTTCTAGCCATCATAATTCCAAATTTTCCAATGGTTGGAGAAAATCTTCCTGACACTTGATCTATTTCGGGATTTTCTGGATCATGATTATAATTCTTGCATTCAACCACTATTTTATTTGCTATAATATTAGGGGATGTTCTCATATTATAAAAGAATCCATCATTTGCTGCATTTAAATATGTAATATCAATTCTTTTTCTTCCATTATGTATTCTATCTTCTTTTTTAGGTTTTATAAAATTAGGATAAAATATAAATTCTAATGCACCAATACAATAATCTTGAAATAGATTTTCATCTTTTTTGCCAGGATCTATTTTTTTAATTTTATTTCTTAAACTCTTTGCGATTTCTTTTTCTATTTCTTCTATATCCTTTCTTTTCCAGTCGCAATTTCTTTTGTGATAGATACGAAACAATATAATAATAATTTTCAAAAGTTTATTAAGAAATTCTAACTCAATTACTTTCAATCAAAACTTTTTCAAATTATTATATATTGTTTCTAGACAGCAAATTTATAATTAATTTTGATATTATTCTTGTCCATTATTTCAATACTATCTATTAAATTTAAAATTATATTTCTATCTATGTTTTCAAAACTTACAATTTCTTTTATGTATTTTATTAATTCTTTTTCTTTTGTATTTTCATAGTCTTGTAACTTTAGATTTAAATTTTCCGTTTTTTGTATTAATTCTTCTTGCTCTTTTTTATAACTTTCTGAATATGCAACAAATTCTTTTGTATCTATTATTCCATTTACTCTATCTTCATAAGCTGTTTTCAGTATTTTGTTAATTTCATTAATCCTTTTTTTATTGTCTGTAATTCTTTTTTCTATCTTCTTTTTTTCTATATTTATACTGCTTTTATCAATAGAGTTTATTAGTTTTTCCTTATCTATTTTCTCGGTCAAATTTTTACTTAAATCTTCTACTACAAATTTATTCAAAACACTTTCTCTTATTGCTCTTCTTGTACAATAATCTTTTCCATATCTATTATACATGCTACAAATTGCAACCATATCATCTTTTAATCCACTTTGTTTCTGAAATGTATATTTATTATGACATATTGGACAATATAACAAACCTGCCAATAGATGTTCTGTATTTTCTTTCCTATGAATATTATGTGCTTTTCTTTTTAAAATATCTTGTGCCAATTCAAATGTCTTTTTATCAATTATTGCTTTATGAGCATTTTCCTTTATTAGATATTCTGATTTTGGAAGTAACCTATATTTTTTTACTTTATAACTTACCATCTCTCCTTTGTGTTGTATTAAATCTCCTGTATATACTTTATTTGTTAATATAGATTTTATTGTATTGTGTCCCCATAAATTAGCAATTGCTTTACAATGATATCTTGAATTTCTTTGTTTATATACAGATGGGCAGTCTATTTTTCTTTCATTTAGTCTATGTGCTATATATGCAAGTCCATTTCCATTTATATATTCATTAAATATATATTTAACTACATCTGCTGCTTCCTCATCTACAATTAGTTTAGTAATATCATTTGGATGCTTTTTATATCCATATGGTGCAAATGCTCCAATGAATTCTCCTTTTTGGGCTTTTGTTCTTTTTACAGTTCTTACTTTTTTAGAAATATCTTTTGCATACATATCATTTACAACTGCTAAAAATGGTCCAATATCGTTATTATTCGTTTTTGAAAATGTATCTACTCCATCATTTACTGCAATATACCTAATATTTCTTGCAGGAAAATAGTTTTCTGTGTAATATCCAACCTGTATATAATCTCTTCCTAAACGTGATAAATCTTTTGTTATCACTAAATCTATTTTTCCTGCATTTACATCATTTATTAATCTTATAAAATCTGGTCTATTAAAATTTGTACCTGTATATCCATCATCTGTATATATATCTACTAAAAACCAGTTAGAATGTTTTGCAATATATTCGTTCAAGAAAATTTTTTGATTTTTTATACTTTCTGATTCTGTTTTTGAGTCATCATCTCTTGATAATCTTAAGTACATTCCGTACTTTGTAAGTTTTACTTTCAATTATACTTGTTTCCATATTGCTAAATTTTCTCCTTCCTCATAGTACATCATTATTACTATGTCTATATACGAAAACAAGTTATTTAGGATTTTGTGTTTTGAATTCTAACTCTTCGGTCTCTTTATTGCAAGTCTTTTCTTGTAAATATATTGGAAGTAATATTTCCATTAGTTCTTGCAATGTTTTTCCTTCGTTTGAATAACTTCTTACTACATTCATGTCCACCTCTTTCTTTTTAAATGTATATGTCAAAACATATAATTTATTACTTCAAAAAACAGATATAGATAATTTCTATATCTGTTACAACCAATCAAAAAAGAGTCTAGCACCTTTTGCTAAACTCCATATTTTATATTGGTTAATTTTTCTATCAAACTTTTCTTACATAACTGTCTAATACACTATTTTTAATATTGTATTAGTAGACTTTTTGCTAACACTTTTATTGCATAACTACACTATACAATGTTTGATAAACATTGTACTTTGCAACTTTTTGCTAACGAATTTTTTATATAAGAAGCCTGTAGAGAATTTTTTATTTTCTCTACTTTATGTATCCCTATTATATATGGATTTTTTTGTGTTGTCAAGACTTCCCTACAAAATATTCTATTAAATATGATTAATTTATGATAATGTCTTAAGTAATAACTTTAGAAAATGTCCCAACTTTAAAATAATTGTTCTCTAAAAATCAAATAATAATTTTGTTATTAAGATTTTAGGAGGATATATGAGAAAGGTCGAGTTGAGAATGAAAGAGTTAAATAAATATGAGGTTATTAAAGAATTAGTTGATCATAACGGAAATAAAATTCGTGCAAAAGAAAAACTAGGATTGTCTATAAGACAAATAAATAGATTAATAAAAATATATAAAGAGAAAGGTAAATCTCGGTTTTGTGCATGGAAATCGCTCCAGAAAGCCAGCAAAGTCCTTAGATAAATCTTTCTCAGATAATATTATACTCCTTTATCAGAAAAAATATAACGGTTTTAACTTTAAACATTTTTACGAGTATCTTATTGAGGAAGAAAATATTAATGTTTCATATACTTTTGTATATACAACATTAATGAATAAAGGAATTCGTTCACCTAAAGCTAGAAAAGCTACTAAAAGAAGATTAGCTAAAGAAAAACTACAAAAAGAAAAGAAATTGGAAAATAAAACTGAAGAGGAAATTGAAATTATTGTTAATAACGAAGTTGCTTTAGAAGATTCTCACCCAAGAGGTGAAAAGCCTAAATATTTTGGAGAACTAACTGAAATGGACGGTTCATCTCATCTATGGTTTGGAGATAAGAAGTCCTGTCTACACCTTGCTACAGATAAAGCTACAAATCATATAGTTGGAGGATACTTTGACTGGCAAGAAACTTTAAAAGGATATTATAATGTATTTAAACAGATACTAGAAAATTATGGAATTCCATATGAATTCAAAACTGATAATAGAACTGTGTTTAATTATAATAGACTTAACGAAAATAAAAGAACATCAGATAAAGATGTGTTGACACAATTTGGGTATGCTTGTAAGCAATTAGGAACTGGCATTGATACAACAAGTGTATCACAAGCAAAAGGGCTAATTGAAAGAGATAACGAGACATTTCAAGATAGACTAATAAATGAATTAAAGCTAAATAATATAACAACAATTGAAGGTGCAAATGAATATTTAATAAAAATATTTATCCCTAAGTTCAATAAAAAATTTGCTTTAGATTATAAAAAGTTTGAATCAGTATACGATGCATCACCATCAGCAGAAAAAATTAATTATACTCTAGCAGTTTTAACACCAAGAAAGATAGATAATGGAAACAGCATAAAATTCAAAAACGAATATTACCAGCCTTATGAAAATAATGAATTAAAATGTTTCAAACCAAAGACAGAATGTCTTGTAATTCAAGCATTTAATGGTGAATTATTAGTAACAATTGGTGAAAAAGTATATGAATTAAGAAAGCTAGAAAAACATGAAAAATATTCAAAAGAATTTGATATTGCACCAGAAATAAAAAAGGAAAAGAAAAAATATATTCCCCCAATGACTCATCCATGGAAACTAGCATCATTCAAGCAACAAATGAAAAAAGCACATACCGAACGAGTATATGCTTAAACCCAAGATACAAATGTATCTTACAAAAAATCTTTCACCTAAAAATATTATAGGCAGAAAGATAAAAAAATATACAAAAAATCTTGAGCCTGCCTCCGCGGCGAGCGGAAAGACTCAAGATTGATATAATATAATGTCCAATTTAGCGGAAATATTTTTCCGTTAATGTTTAGAATTTTTTGGGACATTTTCAAAAATTATTGACAGACTTCCCTACAAAATATTCTATTAAAACTTATATTTTCCCTATATGCTATCCATCATTTATTCAAATTGATATTATAATAAATCATATTTTTTTCTAAATTCATCAAACCAATCTATTTCTGGAACTGTTGTTAATGTTTCAAACATCTCTCGTAATCTTGTTTCTAATGTATTATTTTTTAATGCTTCTATGCCATTAAATGATACCAACTCCGATTTATAGTCTGGGCACATGGTAATATTTCCATCTGTTGCAATTCTAACAGTAAATTTTCCTTGTTGACAATCAATTGGGCAATTTTTACATTGTTCGTCTCTAATAGTATATTTACTATCAGTAGCCATAATTTGAAAACCATCCTTAGCAATAGAAATATGTCCATATTTATACCTTTTAGATTCTAAATTTTCAACTTTTCTCAATTCTTTAATCATTTCTTCATAAGGTACAAATTGTTCTTTAAAAAAATTCTTATTTTCTTCTGTCCATGTACTATTAGGATATGCAACAAGTTCTAACAAATTTACAGCAGTAAAACCAATACTACGGCAAAAATTTATATATCTATTTAAATCTTTCAGATCTTTTCTTAGCATTACCTTATTTGCTCTAATAATATTTATGTGCGGGCTTACAGTTTTAACTGAATCAACAACTTTATCAAAAAAATCTCCACCAGTCATTCTATTAAATTCTTCTTTATCATCTGTGTCAAAACTAATTTTAATTAGAGTTAATTTAGGTAGTTTTCCATGTTTTCTAAAATAATCACCTAATAATACTCCATTTGTTGTCATTTCTCTTCTCTCGAATCCAATTTTAGCAGTTTCATTTATTATCTTATCCCACTCTTTGTTGACTGTTGGTTCGCCACCCGTTAATGTAATACCATTAAAGCCAACTTTATAAAAAACTTTTAATATTTCTAACAATTCCTCTGTTGTTATATTTCCTTCACTTATTGGTTTTCTCCTAATATCTTCCATTGCTGCTGTTCTACCATTTTTTCCAAATCCATTATTACCTTCACAATAAATACATTTCATATTACATACTGGAGATATTGCAATTCTTACATTTCTTTGAAACTTCTTTTCATTCATATTATATTTCCTCTCTTTAAAACTTCTTTCACTGTATATTCTGTTTCTCTATTCCCATTTTTTATTGCTTCTTTTGCTTTAGTTTTATCTATAAAACCTACTGTTATTTCCCTTGCTAGTCTTGCCGAATCTAAATGAAATCCCATAATCTCATTAGCCTTCTTTTCACAAGCTCTCGCTAACAAACAAGCACTTCCTCCAGTATCGACTTCATGATCTCCTTCTTCTCTTTTCCAGCCTATTCTTTCTAATATTTCTGGCAATTCCTCATATTTTCTTCCTACTAAAAAAGGAAGGTGCACAATATAAACTTCTGGTTTGTTTTCAAAAGGTTTTAATTTTCTTATTGCTGAATATTTATTATTTTTATTACTTGCCCATTCATTTATTCCTATAAATACTACTTTTATATTTCTTTTTACCGCTTCTTCATAATATGCTTTTATTGCAATTTTCCTACAAATCTGACAGGGTCTTACAAATGGAAACACAATTTGTTGCTTTGTAGAATAATATTTTCTTCCCTCATTATAAATTTCTCTGAATTTTTCTTTTGATTTTTCTGTTAATTCTTCATCATATAATTCACTCATTTGCTTAAAACATTGTTTATCAATATCAGAAATATAATTATTTATATTTATAACCTGATAATCTATGCCTAAACATTTAGTTATATTATTAGTCTTTTCTTTCACGCTTTTTGTCATTTCATTATAACCAACTTTAAAAGAAAACGCTAAAGGTGTAAAACCCAATTCTTTAACAGTATATAACATTGCGGAACTATCTTTTCCTCCTGATAATCCTACCATACAATCATACTTTTTATTAGTTATAAATGTTTTTATAAATTCTTTTTCTGTTTCTATATCACTTCTTTTGAAATATTTATTATAATGTTCGCATATATTACAAATCCCATCATCATTTATCTTTATTGAAGGATTTTTTGTATTGTTTATGCATATTCTACATTCTTTAACTTCTTTCATAAAACTTCTCCTTATAATTTTACATTTAATAAATTTGGAACAATTATATCTAAAAATTCTTTATATATTCCTAATATTTCTTTTGCTTTTGCAGAATCTACATTTTTATTTTGCTTTGGTATAATTTTCATCATTAATATTATTGCTTGTTTATAGTATCCCTCTTCTATATAACTCATTATCTCATTTTTTTCTTTTTCCAACTCGTTTGTTGGATTTATATTTATATCCTGTAAATATTTTGAATATAAATAATTAACATATTCCATAAAATAATTTGTCATTTTTACAATTTCATTTGGCAAATTTAAATCATAATTATATAATTTTGATGGATGTCCTCCTGTCATTAAAATAATTAATCTAGCATTATGAACACCATATTTTTCAATTAAATCTTTTAATAGTATTGCAGTTCCTCGTGATGATGACATTCTTTCATTTTTAATTTTCCCCATTCCTGTAATAAAATATTTTTTGGTTCTCAATTCAGGTCTCATTAATAATGTTTCCGAATATGTTTTCTTTACAATCCAAGTTTTTAAATGTTCTTCACATACAAATAAGTCACATGGTAACCATTCGGTAATCTTATTTATAATTTCATTACTATTTTTATTAGGTTTATTACTTATAGAATTAAATAACTCCCTAAAAATATTCTCTACATTATAATCATTACTATCACATTTTACCTTCATATATAAGTCATACAATGTAAACAAGTCACTGTCAAACATTGGATCTATAACATACTTTTCATTATATTTTATACCTATACCATAATCTCTTAACAATCCAAAGTCCTTTCTTATATTGTTAAAAGAACCTAACACATTGTTTTTATGAAAACTCTGTATGAATTCAATATTGTCAAAACTCTTTAATGTTTTTCTTTTCCAATTTTCATCGCTATAATTAAGAGCCAATTCATTATTTTCATTCATTATTAAAGCATTATTACTTTCATAAAATTCAAACATAACTTTTACAAACTTTTCAAATTCTTCACAATTAGTTGTATAAAAAGATGCAAAATCACATGATACATTTATATTTTTCAAGTCATTTATAGTTTGATAAGTAAAATAATATAAAATGTCTTGTGGCGTTTTTAACATTTCAATTATATTATCTGGTACTTTATATATTTTAGAAAATATATTAAGTATCTTTTTCCTTTGATTATACAATTCGCTATTTTTTTCATATTTTCCATTTAATAGTTCACAAGTTCTTTCTGCCGTTATTCCGCTAAAATGTGCTGCTATTGGGAAATATACTTCTTTTCCTGCTTTTCTTTCCCATCTCGCATTTATATCTGCAACAACAAACATTCTAGCATGGTCAATACTTATTGGACAAACTGGATACAAATATGGTAACGATATTAGGTACTTTCCTTTTTTCTTTAAATTTTTCATTAAATTCTCCTTATTGATATTGATTTTATTAAAATATAATGCTATAATTTAATTGGCACCATAGCCAAGGAGGTAAGGCAAAGGTTTACATGAGCCTTGAGCATTGGTTCGAATCCAATTGGTGCCTTCATTTTTATTTTATTCTTTCAAATAATGGCTCAACACCATTTATTTTTTTGTTTTTTTCTACTTCAATATACTTCCATGAAGCATTGTTTATATCTAATAAATCTCTTACTTTTTTTGATGATGTAGGCATAAATGGTTCATATAAATTAGCTAAATTTGCCACTAAATTACAACATGTATATATTGTATTATTAAAATTATCAATATTCTCTTTTTGTTGTTTCCATGGTTGCTGCTCTTCATAAAATTTATTTCCATCTTCAACAAGATTTCTAATAATTGCAATTGCTTTTCTAAACTCAAGATTTTCAATAGTTCGTCCTACTTCAACATAAGCATTTTCAATCTTATTTTTAAATTCAACATTCATTTTCCCATTTGGAATTGTTTCAAGTCCTTTATATTTTAAAGTTCTATTAATAAGATTTCCATACTTATTAACAATTTCGGCATTACAAGTAGCAATAAATTCTTCAATAGAAAAATTACTATCTTTTTTTTCTGGTCCATTTCCTATCAAATAGTACCTTATCATATCAGAATCATATTTATCTAACATATCTCTTATTGTAATACCATTACCTTTTGACTTTGAAATTTTTTCAGAATTTATATTGAGATATTGTGTTGCAATCATATAATCTGGTAATCTATAATTTTCATCTAAAGCTGATAATAAAGCTGGCAATATGATAGTATGAAATGTAATATTATCTTTTCCATGAGCCATATATATAGAATTATTTTCATTATTTTTCCAAAATTCTTCCCAATTAAGGTTCCTTTCTTCACATATTTTTTGGCAAGCTGTTACATAACCAAGAACAGCTTCAATCCATACATACATTTTCTTATCTTCAAAACCTTTTATAGGAATATCTACACCCCATTCTAGATTTCTAGTTACCGCTTTTTCTGGTAACCCTTCTCTTAGATACTTTTCAGTTTCATTTTGAGAGCTTATTCTCCAATTACTTTTTTTACTTTCAACATATTTTTCTATTTGATTTTGTAAATTTCCCAAAGCCAAGTATAAATTCATATTTTCTTTTGCTATTACTGTATTTCCACATTCAATACACTTTGCATTTAGTAAATCTTCTTCTTTAGGTTCATATCCACAGTCACACATATCTCCTTTAGTCTCATTTCCACAAGAAGGACATTTTAATATAACTTCTCTATCAGCAACAAATTTCAAACATTTGTCACAATATGGTTGTAAATCCTTTTTTGCATAAATATATCCATTATCATACATTTTTTTAAATAATTCTTTTACTTTTTCCTTATGGTATTCATCCTCCGTTTTTGTATATAAATCATAAGAAAATTGCATATCTTCAAAACATTTCTTAAATTCTTTATGGTATGACTCTGCTATTTCTTTTGGAGTTTTATTCTCTTTTTTTGCTCTTATTGTTATGGGTGTTCCATGACAATCTGTTCCTGATACATATAATACATTATCACCTATTTGTCTAAAATACCTTGCCATAACATCTCCAGAAATCAAACCTGCTATATGTCCAATATGTAATGAATTATTTGCATATGGCCATGCTCCACCAATTAATATATTTCTCTTTTTTTCTTTATCTGCGTTCTCCATGTATTAACCTCCTTATAATACTGGAATTATATCATAGAATATATTATTTTTCAATAAATTTCCAAATTTATATATTTTTAAATTGACTCCATTTATTTATTATGATATTATATTTTTAAATACTTGTTATAATGGAGGGAAAATGAAAGCATTAATTAGCGTTTCAGATAAAAAAGGAATAGTTGACTTTACAAAATATCTGTCTTCTTTGGGAATAGAAATTATTTCTACTGGAGGTACCTATGATTTACTAGTAAAGTCAGGAATAACAGTTACTCATATTTCTACCTTGACATCTTATGATAAACCTATAAATTCTATTATAAAAACTCTTTATCCTGAAATATATGCTGGAATTTCTGTGAATCGAAGTAACCAAGAACAAATGAATCAATTAGAAAAAGCTAATATATCTCCTATCGATTTTGTAATTGTTAATCTTTTTCCATTTGAATCATTACTAAATAATTCTCAACTATCCATTGATAATTGCTTAGATTTCATTGATATAGGTGGTCCAACTATGTTAAGAAGTGCCGCTAAAAGTTATAAAGATATTGTCGTTGTTTGTGATCCTGAAGACTATTCAAAAATTATAAAAGAATTAGAATCTACTAATAATATATCCATAGAAACTAGAAAATATCTAGCGAAAAAAGTTTTTAAAGCAACTTCTAATTATGATTTAAAAATTAGTAAATTCCTTTATAATTATTTTTAACTATATTTAATTTTAAATTATACCATAAAAGACATTGTAATACTTATCTTTTATGGTGTTTTATTATTCATTTCTAAACTTTTCTCTATAAACATCTCCTATGATATAAAAATCATATAAATCCATTTTAGTCATTCCTTCTGGGTCTCTACTCACATAATAATTTGCTTTTTTTCTTGCATTATTTAACATTTTATTAAATCTCTCATGATGTTCATCACCCAATAAATTTTTCATAACTTCACTATTTAAGTATGTACCAATAGCCATCGTTCTTAAAAATTTTACACTTATTTTTCTTTGTGTCTTTAAAAACTTGTCCATTTTTTCTTCAATTGGTTTTAAAATTTCTTTAATTAATTCTTCCATTTTATCTTGATATAAATCTAAATTTAATTCCTTATCTATACCACTTCTAATAATATCTGCTTCATATCTTCCTTGACTTTTTGCAATATTTTTTATCATATCTTTTTTATATTTTGGTACTCTAATTACCATAGTTACTAATTTTTCTTCTTCTTTTTCCTTCAACTTTCTTCCTCCTTTTCTTGTTGCTTTTTCTTTTCAAAATTGTTTTTAACAATTTTGCAGGATCAGGGAGATATCTCATCTCCCGCTTACTGCCTAAAAGCGTGGCTTTTAGCAGGGTGCTTTATACATTTTCGTGATATCCTTTGTATATCTCTCTTAATCCTAAAAAAAGCAAGTATAAATTCAAAAAAATCTATACTTGTTCCTTAATTTTATTTTAATTCTTCTTGCAATTTGATTCCATCTTTCAATCCTGATAGATAATATTTTTTATAAAAATAATAACTTTCATAATCTACTGTTTCAATATAATCTTCTAATACTTTTATAATATCATCTTTTAATTCATTAAGATTGTATGGAATTTTTTCTATTTTTTCGTTTAGAAAATTATGTTTTTTACTTCTATTGGCTTTATCTTGATTCATAAATCTTTTATCTTCTTCATTTATAAAAGCCAATTCTTCTTCTCTTGCCTCGAATATAGTTTCTAACATATTAATATTTTTATTTACCATTTTTATCTCACCTCCCATTGCTGTGTGATGTTAACTCTGTTTAAATAATTATTCAAGTCTTTTTTAGAATTATTTAAAATTATTTGCATATAAACTCATCCAATCAAAATTGCTATAATCTCTACCACTTTTATATTTATATTTT
>OLHE01000532.1_pt1 | contig 30576 bp, 21 predicted proteins | sample 1605821 | NCBI WGS metagenome assembly OLHE01 (sample SAMN03283250) | human gut metagenome | biome: human-associated habitat; material: feces | host: Homo sapiens | place: USA | collected 2013
TATTTTGTAGTCCTGTCTTTAAAATATAATTTAAATTACTAAAGAAATATGTTTTCCCATCTATTTCTTGGAATCCTTTTAATGCAAAATTATCTTCTCCAAAATAATATGTACTATCTCCTATCTTAGTAAAACCTTTAACTACTTCACCATTCTCATTTAAGTAAAAAAACTTTCCATCTATATTTTGTAATCCTGTTTTTAAAGCATAATTTAAATTACTAAAGAAATATGTTTTTCCATCTATTTCTTGAAATCCTCTAACTTTTTCATTATTTATATAATAATATATATTGTTTTCTTCCTTACTCCATCCTTCTTTTGCTAAAACATTATCATAGCAAAAAAAGAGTAATAGTATTGATATATAAAACAATATTTTTTTCATAATATCACTCCTTTCTTATAAAGTTTACCTAAAAATTATTTTAAAAATTAATTTCAATCCAGCAACAATTGACTTGAAAAAGAATTTAATACTTATAATTGTTTCTTTTAAAAGTCTCTTTATTGATCTTAACCAATCTAATATAATTGTTCCTTCATGTTTTGCATTATGTTTAACTAAAAATTTATTGATATTTTGTTTTATTTTAAACTTCTTTCCTTTTGCTTTAACTTTTACAGGTGTTGTATCATCTACATAGTCATAATAAATATCAAATTTTGGTTCTAAATAGTTTTTACAATAGAAATAATATTGTTTATGAAGTGCTTCTAAAGCTAACTCATATTCAATATATGTATTATCTTGTTTTGTTGTATTTTTTTCATTATTTATGCTTTCTTCAATGATATTCTGATATTTTTCAATCATTAAATCAAGAGTAAATCCTTCTTCTATTTTCTTTCGACAATTCTTACTGATTTTATCTAAATTATTTAGTACTCTGTCTACTTCTTTTACATATTCATTTATTTCATTATTGTAAACTTCTTTTGATGGATTTATATTACAATGTACTATTCCACCTACTTTTTCATCAATTAACTCAGTTTGACCTCCAACATCCGTTGAAACTACTGGTACTCCCATTGATAATGATTCATATGAAGTAAGAGCTAATCCTTCAAGTGTTGAACAATTTATTGTTAAATCACTGATTGCATATATTTCTTCTGTATTTTTTACCATTCCTAATAATTTAAAATCATCTGTTACCACTTTTTCAATATCTGGCATTAAATATCCATCACCAGCAATTACCATGTATAAGTCATTTCTTTTTTCTTGTAGTCTTTTACAAATTTCTACGAACATTTCTGGTCTTTTTTCCTCAGATAATCTTGCGATAAATGAAACAATTTTTTTGTCTTTTGGAACTTCATATTTTTCTTTCAATTTATCTTTGTCAAATTTTTTAGGATTAAATTTGTCTGCATCTGTTCCTATATATAATGTTTCAACATTTTTCTTACCATATCTTTCAATTAATTGATTCTTTGTAAAATTATTACAACAATATGTTTTTGTAAGATATTTGTCTACATCTTTAGAACATCTTCCAAATCCTTCGCGTGGATCTTTTAAATCTATTGAATGAATATAGTCAATAAATGGAATTGTAGGATATTTTCCTTTTAAATATGGAAGCATATAGTATCCATACCTAGTATTGCTTATTACTACAGCATCTACTTTTCTTGATTCTATAATATAATCTACAAAGTTAATATAGTCAGATCTTTCCAAGAATGTTGACATATCCCAGACTTCTTCTGAATATTCTTCAAATTGTTGTCTTAATGGATTATCTGATGGAAGCGTTGTTAAGACAATTGACTGATATTTTTCATGATCTATTCTTTTTAATAAATCTAAATTAAATAAGTCTGCTCCACCAACTACCATCCATGGGAATAAATATAATATTTTTTTCTTTTTACTCTTCTTATATTCTGGTAAAACCATATCAGGATGATTTTTTACCGTATCATATTTTTTTCCTTCTCTTGGAAATTGAATAATATCAACATCTTCTTCTATTGTTTTTCCTGTTGCATTTACATATTTCATTGCATTATCATTGTTTTTTTGTGCTCTTGAAAATTCTCCGGTATTACTTACTCTGTACCAGAAAATTGGTGCATCTACTCTAACTGGTTTTTTACCTTTAGCTAGTAACTTTAACCATAGGTTCCAGTCTTCATACATTGACTTTTCTTTTATTCCAAAACATCCGACTTCTAATAAGTCTTCTTTTCTTACAAGTGATGCTATACAAATTAAATTATCTACAATTTCTTGTTCAACTGTAAGATACTTTTCCCAAATAAATTCTCTATCTCCAAAATTAACCATTGTAGTGTATGCAAATGATGCATCTTCATGAGTTTCAAGTGTCCAATAAAGAGATTCTAACATTGTATGATCTGGAATATCATCACAATCTAAGAAGAATATATATTTTGTTTCTTTACTACTATTTTCTATACCAAAATCCCTAGCAACTGATGGTCCTCCATTTTCTTTATGGAAAACTTTTATTCTTTTATCCATCTTTTCTAATTTATCTAGTTTTTTTAGTGATTCATCATCTTTTGAACCGTCATCTACAATTATCCATTCAAAATACGGATATGTTTGAGAAAAAACTGCATTAGCTGTTTCCATTAATGTTTTTCCTCCATTATAAAATGGTGTAATAATACTTACTGTTGGTTTTTCATTATTTTCTAATTCCCCAATTAATTCTATTTTTTGACCTGGTTTTTTACTATAATCCATACTACTTACCAACCTTTCTAAAATTTCTTATTCTATCAAATATTTTTTGCTTAAATGTTCTATTTATTAAACTATATAATCTTTGATTATCTAAAAATAATTCTTTAGACTTCTTTTCAAGAGAACATATCTTTTCAATATTTGAATTAGTATTTTCTATTATTTGATTTAAATCCAAATCCATACATTCCATAGGTTCTATATCTAAATATACACTATTTGTAATCTGAAACTTTGATTTTATAAATGAATAGTTTGACTCAATAATTTTTTTCAATTGTTTTTCATTATAATTGAATATTTCTTCTTCATCATCTTTTAAATTATTACCTGTAAAATTTTCTTTTACTGCTTCTTCTAATATATCAGGAGTAACCAATGTGATATTTTTCTTATATCCGCATATCACTGTTGGTTTCTTTGAAGCAATAGATTCCAAGACACATCTGTCAACACCTAATAAAATATCACTTTGGTTTATATATGGAGTTACATCTGAAACAGCACCAATAAATTCTATATTATTTTCTTTATACTTTTCTTTTATTTCATTTAAAATTTCTCCATCTCCTACAATAGTTAGTTTTGCAGAATCGTTATGCTCTTTTATATAATTAAAAAATCTAATTCCTGTTTCTATTGAAGACTTTTTTTCTTCTGAAACTCTTCCAAACCATAATAAATTATTAAATTTCATGTTTATTTTTTCTACTTTTCTATCTGGATATTTTGAAAAATCTAAACTATTATTTACAATCATGTATTTTTCTTTTGGTAATTTAAACAAATTAATATTTTCTTCACAAACACTACTTGTTATAGCAATGATTTTTGATGCATATCTAAAATAGATTGGAAATAATATTTTATATATTTCATAATGTTCCATAAACCATTCACATGTTTTAGGAACAACACTATGAAGATAAGCAACATATGGTATTTTATGTTTTAAAGCAACAGGTAAAACATACTCCACACATGGAAACTGATGTATATAGATAAAATCTATTTTTTTTGCAAGAATAATTTTTTCTATTTCATTGATTTTTTCATAATTTAAAGTTCTATTTAATTCAAAGTCAAATTCAATCCATTTGACTTTCTTTATATTTTTTAATTTTTCTCTTAAAATTCCATCTTTTGATAAAATATAACATTCTATTCCACGACGTGCAAACTCTTCTACTTGAGTTATTGTAAATGTCTCTACTCCACCTATATCTAATTTTTCTAAACAAATTAAAGCTTTTTTCATTTTTACCTCACTATTTTTTTATAATTTTATTCATGATGTTTCCTATTTTATCAATAAATTTAAATCTCTTGCTATTATAAATATTATCAATATCATTTTTTAAACTTTCATTTCTTTCAGCTAAATATATTATTTTTTCTCTTAAACCTTTTTCTTTGTCTTGCTTATATACTTTATCTATTATTGAAAAATTATTTTCATCAATATCATTAAAAATTATACTTCTCTCAAGAGGTCTTTTTGGTGATTCTATCAAAGACAAATTATATTTTGAGATATCATCTATATTTACTTCTAAAGTTTCTAAATTATCTTCTATTTTGTCAAATAATTTTTTTCCTGTATTAGTATTTAATATTACTGCTGATACTCCAGTATGTGTAAAAAATTCACTTTTTATGTTAAATATTCCCCAAAAGTCCCCTAAAATTATATCTGCAATATTATTACTACCTTTTGCTGGACAATCGTAACATGACTCTCTTAAAATAAAGTTATTAATATAAAGATCCATCATTTCATCATCACCAAATTTATATACTTTATTTAAACGTTTAGTATTATATTCTATACTTGAAATATCCCATCCATTTGACTTAGATTTATATTTTACATAATTCATTTTTGTATCAAATTTATTTTCTATTTCTTTTATTCTTTTATTAAGAATTTTATCATTTAAAACTCCATGACATATTACACTAATTGTAATTAAATTTTTTTCTTCTTTTCCAAAATATTTTTTTATTGCTAATACTTGGCATGGCGTACCTGAAAAGAGTACTTTCTTACCATTTTTTAAATCTTCTTTTATATCTTTATATACATTTGATACATCACTTTGTGAATACTTAGATCCTTGTATTTTCTCTATATCTTTTAAATTGTTTATTCTTATGTGTTTTACTTTAAAATTATCGATAGTTGCTCCATAAACAACCCCATTTTCTTTAATTACACTTTCTGCTAAATATTTAAATACACCTCCAGATGAACTTTTATTTAGAACATCAGTATCTAAACTTTTTGCAGCATAACATTTTATAGGAGAAACGTTTTTTTTCAGTTCATTATTTCTACAACATACTTTTCTACATAATCCACAACCAACACATTTTTTTAAATTTATTTTTGGATATAAAAAACCTTCATTATTTATAACCATCTTAATAGCTTCATGTGGACAAATATTTTTACAAGCACTACAACCAACACATTTATCATAACTACAAATTGTTAATTTATCCAAGGTTTCCAATCTTTTCTGCATGTTTTTATATATGTTTTTAGCATCAGAACTCATTTTTTTTATTTTTTTCTCTAAAATTTCTTTTATCTTATTTTTATTACTTTCTATATAATTAAAGTATTTAATTAAGCTGTCACTTGTTAGTTCTTCTGTTGGAAGAACATAATCTTTATAATTACCAAATAAATCTTCAGCAATTCCACGAGACTTAACACTATAGCCAATTACTAAAGTTGGAATGCAAGATGAATATGCTGCAATTGAGGCATGAGTCCTTGCTGCAATCACTAAATTACATTTAGAAATAATATATTTTATTTGTTGACAATTATAATCTTTTTCCTCTAAAAATATTCTATTCTCATCAGAATAATTTTCTTTTATTCTTCGTAAAATATTTAAATCATTTACTTTACTCACAGTGACATGAGGAATTAATGAAATTGAATATTCTGTATTTTCTAATATATAGTCTATAAGAGATAAGATATCTTTGTAATTTTTTTCTGACTTTATCGTAAGTGGACTTAAATTCAACCCTATTACATTTCTATCTTTATACCATTTATCTAATGTAATTTTTTGTGGTTTTAATGAAAATGCTGGGTCTGGAATTAACATTAATTTTTCTTCAGGAATAAATTTTTTTACTGCATTGTAACTTATTTTTTCTCTAAGCATCAATAAGTCATATTTTCCTAGATCATTTATTAACTCTATATCATTTATTTCATCATAAAGTGATGCTCCCCATAAAATTGTCTTCTTATTATACTTTTTTGCATTATTGTTTATTGAATATATCCACTCATTTACGCCATAACAATAATTATCTCCACCTATATGAATGATATAATCTGCATTTTTCATTTCTTTAATTACATCTCTTTGATAAAAGGTCTCATAATTATTTGAAGAAAATTTTTGTTGTTGCAATTTTTTGAACTCTGCTTTTTCATCTTCAGAAAACGTATTTTCGTCGTGTTTGTGATGATTAACAAATTTTTTTATTTTATCCTTGTACATATCTTTATCATTTTCATAATCAAAAGTAGCTGCAACTATTTCATCTGTCGAATCAAATTGAGCAATTGTTGAATTTACTAAAGCTTCACATCCCCTATTTTGTAACGAACCTATACCATACAATAATATTTTTTTATTTGCCATAATATCTCAACCTTTACCATTGTTCTACAACCTAATTATAACAATATAATTATCAATTTACAAATTTATACAAAAAAAAGAACTATTTTGTTCTTATATTGAGTAGTATTTAACTATTTCTTTTATATCTTCATCAAGTATGTCAGTTACTTTAATTAAACTTTTTTCATTATTAGATATTAAAACCATATTACCTATTGTTGCTAAAAAGTCTAAATCTTCTTGTGTTAATTCTTCTTTTTTATCAAATTCATGATATGTTCCTGGAGCTAGTGTTAAATAACACTTTATATCAAATAAATCGCTATAATTCTTAAACAATGTACTTTCACATGGCGTATCTGTAGCAGCAATTATATGTACTTTAGTATTTCTTGACTCTTTCATTAACTCTATCAAAAGATTATTTATATATTTTTCTTGTCCATATGCTAAATCATATATATCATCAATAATTACAAATAAATGTTCTTTTATTGTTTCTTGCTTTTTTCTTTTTTCTATTTCTTTTGCAACATGTTCTAATTCAGTTGATGCCGTAGTCATATCTGAAATTGTATCTTTTATATAATGTGGTATCCCATTAAAACTACTTAACTCTACAATACTTGAATCTATTGTTATAAATTTTACTTCATCACTTTTATAATTCATAATAATTGATGTTAATAATTCATCTAATAACACTGATTTTCCTCCACCTGTTGTACCAAATATTAACATATTATTTGATTCATTCAAATCTATTTTTTGAATATTTCCTTTTCTATCATATCCTAAAGGTATTAGTAGTTTACCATCTTCTTTATAAAATTCTTTTAATAAATTTTTATAATCAGAGTCTGATATTAAACTAAGTTCTGGTATATCAAGATTAAATCTTTTTTTATTATCAGAATTTTTTGCTTCAATTTTGTTATTTTCAATTATTTTTTTATTGTCATTAGTTTTTTCTTTTTCCATTCTTAAATATAAAACAACTATTATAATTGATAATAATATTATAATTACATATTCCATAGATACACCTACCTTATATTTATAATAACACAAAATTCTATTTTATAAAGAAAAAAGTAGTCCTTTTTAGACTACTATTATAATTCCTCTACAAATGATTTTTCTAATTTCTTGAATATTAAATATCCAACTACTAATAAAGCAACGCTTCCTAATCCCCAAATAACTAACATTGTCATATCAGGCATTCTATGGTAGTAAAGTATTGATCTATATGCTTCTACTAATTGAGCCATCGGATTTAATTTTAAGAAAATCTGGAATTTCTTAGGTAACATTTCTCCTTGATATACAATCGGAGTTGCATAGAAACCTAACATTAATATTACGCTTACAAAATGATCAATATCTCTTACAAATACTGTTAAGGCAGATAAAATAAAAGTTAATCCTAATATTAAAATATATTGAATTAAAACAAGTAATGGGAATAGTAATGCATGTGCTGAGAATCCTACTCCACTAAATATTATAAATACTGCCATTATAATACAAGTAATTAAGAAGTTTACTAATTGACTTGTTGTTATTGAAATTGGAATTATTTCTCTTGGAAAATATACTTTCTTTAAAATATTTCCATTTGCAACAACGCTACCTGTTCCAGATTGAATTGCTGTTGTAAAGAAATTCCATGGAATTAATGCAACTATCATAAATATTGTATAGTTATCTACATTAACTCTTAAAATATATGGGAATACAAAGGCATATACAGCAAGCATTAATAATGGATTTAAGAATGTCCATAAAACACCTAGCCATGATCCTTTATATTTTCCTCTAATCTCTTTTTTGATATTTGTTTTTAATAATTCTCGATAGTTATATATTTCTTTGAATACGTTCATATTTATCACCCACAAACCTTTAAGTATTCATCTAATACGTTGTCTACTTTTCCATCTTTTCTTATTTCACCTTTATATAACCATACTGCTCTATCACAGAATCTTTTTACTTGTTCCATACTATGAGTAACAATTACTATAGTTTTTCCAGATTTCTTTAACTCAATTAATTTGTTAAAACATTTGTCTTGGAAATGTTGATCACCTACTGCAAGTATTTCATCAATTAGTAATATTTCTGCTTGAACATTTATAGCAACAGAAAATGCAAGTCTCATATACATTCCAGACGAATAAGTTCTTACTGGGTTATCAATAAAATCTCCTAATTCAGAAAATTCTATTATTTCATCAATCTTTTCGTCTATTTGCTCTTTAGTTAAACCAAATATAGATGCATTAAAATAAATATTCTCTCTTCCTGTAAAGTCATCATGAAAACCAGCACCTAATTCAAGTAATGATGTTAACTTACCATTAGTAGTAATTCTACCTTTATTTGGGTAAATTATTTTAGTCATCAATTTTAAAAGAGTTGACTTTCCACTACCATTTGTTCCTATAAGAGCAACACTTTCACCCTTTTTAATTGTTAAATTTATATCTTTTAAAACATGCAAGATTTCATTTTTACTTTTGTTCTTCTTAGAAAAGAATAATATCTTTTCTTTTAAAGTATTAGCTTTATCATAATATAATTTGAAATCTTTCGATACATGTGTAACTTTAATTGCTATATTTTTTTCCACAATAATACCTCTTTTCACTTTATATATTATATATTATTTATTAACTTTTGTAAATTTAAGTTACTTTAACATCTTTATATATAAATTATATAATATATTTTCCTAATTTAATAGTTTTTAATTTTTTTAAATCTATTTGTAATTTTTTCAATGACAAATTGCTCTAAAATTGAAAATACAAAAATACTAGCAAATCCTATAATAACTTTATCTAAATAATTAAATTTTGAAAACATACTAACTTTATTCAACACTTCAATAGCAAGAAAATGATTTAAAAAAATTGGTAACGAAATTTTTTCTAAATATCTAATAAATTTCGTATCTAAGAATGTATTAACTTTATTTTCAGAAAAAGTACTAATTACTGCAAAAAATATAATAACAAGAATAAATAAATCAATTGAACCTTCACTTCTATTAAAAATTATATATATAAATACTACTAAATAAAGTAAGATTGAAACTATATTTATCTTTAGATTATACCTTTTTATATTTTTTGATTTTTCCAAAAGTAAATTAGACAAATTGTAAACGATTATTCCTAAATTAATATCAACAAGTGCTCTTATAAGTCCACCATAAACATATCCATTCCATTGAGTCATAAATATATTTAAAGAAGAATTAATATTATATAAATACCCTAGTCCAAACATAACTATCATAGGACATATATAATATTTATATGTATCTTTCATATTATAGATAATGGGTGTTAATACAAAGAAAACAATTAACATTGCCGAAATATACCAAGTTGGACCATTTAATGAATATCCACTTAATCCTGTCATGTCAATAAGAAATATATTAAAGAAAGACATTATCGCTTCCGACTTAGAAATAGTATGCATAAGATATTTAAATACTAAATAAATAGAACCAATTGTAATCGTATAGGGTAAAAATTTTTTTACTTTTTTAACTATATTTTTTACATTTTCTTTATATACGTTTTCTTTAATTTTCAAAATAAATCTATATAAATAATATCCGGAAACTATAAAAAAGAAATCTACTGCTAAGTATCCACCTAAACATATTTCAAATTTATTATTTCCTTCTAAAATTTTTGAAAAGTGATATAAGATGACGATTAGCGAAAAAATAAATTTTAATAAACTAATAGTTCCTTTTCTGTTTTTGCTTATGTTGTTAATTTTCATCTTTTTCTTCTCCATTAATATATTTCATTATTTCTTTGGTAATAATCTTGTAACCATTATCATTCATATGTAAACCGTCAACTGAATAGTTAATATTTAAATTTCCATCTTTTCCTATTAGTAGTTTATACATATCTATGTATATGTATTTTTTTCCTTTAATTTTTTCTTTTACAAAATCATTAATTTCTTTAATACTTTTGTTTTCTCTAACATCTATCATTTCCCAATTAACTTTTTTTTCATTTTTATCAGTATTTACAGGATAAACTGATTCAATATATATTTGTGTATTAGGCCTTTTCTCATTAATTTTATCAGCAATTTTGACAATATTATCGGCAATTTCTTCTTTTGTTAAGTTAGTAAATGCTAAATCATTTGTACCAATAAGTAAAAATACTTTCGTCGGATTATATTTAATAACTCTCTCATCCAATTCGTCAAGTATTTGATTTGTCTTATATCCAGCTGTTCCACTGTTAATTACTGGCATATTTTTATAATATTTATCTAAATCATAATAATCAGTAATAGAATCACCTAAAAAAACAATATTTTCGGATTTATAATTTTTTTCTTTTTTTGCATTCTTTTCAACTACTACCTTTGTTGTTTTTTTATTTTCTACTGCCTTAGTTAAATTTTTATTATTAAAATTATTAAATATAAATATTCCAGTAATTAATATTAAAGCAACTATTACAAATTTAAAAATTTTCTTTTTAGAGTCTAATCTGTCAATTTCATAAGCCAATATATCTTCTAAATCACTAATCTTTTTATAAATATATAAATTTCTAGTAAAATATATTTTTTTGCTTATTTCTTCATTAATTTTTTTATATACTATAACAATTTGATGTTTATAATTAAAATTCTCAATAATTTCACTATCTTCATCACAAATTACTATTTTTGCTTTTTTACTTAGTTCAAATCTTTTACTTTTATTTTGAATTTTTTTTGCATAAACTACTTTTTCTTTCTTTATAACTGATAATAAAACCCTCTGAACTTTTTTTTCCTCTTCTATATCTGATAATGAAACATATATCATATTATACCTCCATAATAATTATTATTTAATCAAATGAAAAGAAAAGTATTCTATTTCTTTTCTTCTAAATTTTCTGAAATTATGAATCGTGGTCTTGCTTTTGTTTCACTATACATTTTACCTACATACTCACCAATAACACCAATACTTATCATTTGCAAACCTCCGATAAACCAGATTGATATTGATAAGAATGTCCATCCTGCAATTGTTTGACCTGTTAATTTCATTATTAGTGAATATAGCATTATAGCTATACTTATAAAAAGAATTACGAAACCAATAATACATATAAATCTTAATGGTTTTACACTAAAAGATGTAATTCCATCCCAAGCAAAATTTAACATTTTCTTTAATGGATATTTTGACTCTCCTGCGAATCTTTCATTTCTTTCGTAGTAAACAACATCTGATTTATAACCTACTAATGGGAACATTCCTCTTAAAAATAAATTAACTTCTTTGAAATTTTCAAATTCATCTAATACTACTTTTGATGTTAATCTGTAATCGGCATGATTATAAACACAGTCAACTCCTAAGAATTTCATAAATTTATAAAATCCTTCTGCAGTTACTCTTTTAAAGAAAGTATCTTTTTTTCTTGCACTTCTTACGCCATAGACAATTTCATTTCCTTCTTTGTATTTTTTTATCATTTCATCCATAGCATTGATATCATCTTGTAAATCTGCATCCATTGATATTACAATATCAGCATATTCCTTTGCAGTCATAAGTCCACCTAATAATGCATTTTGATGACCTCTATTTCTTGATAAAGTTATACCTGTAAATAACTTTTCATTTTTATTTATTTTCTTAATAATTTCCCAAGTACTATCTTTTGAGCCATCATTAACATACATAACTTTACTTTTTGCTGAAATCTCTTTTTTACTAATTAAACTCTCCATTTTAGTTTTTAATTGCTTTGTTGTTTCTTCTAATACCTCTTCTTCATTATAGCAAGGTACTACAACGTATAAAATTGGTTCTTTTTTCATTTTATTACCTCTCAAACTTTTACTTATCATTTTATCATCAATTACTTTACACTCTTCATTGTTGTCTTTTCTTTCATTGTTAATTATAACATTTAATCCATGTATTGTACACAACAACATTACCGGTATATACGTAATCAAATATCTTGAACTATCTTCCCAAATTAATAGGAATAAAACTAGCCCAAAAATAGAAAGTCTAGCATAATTAATAGAATAACTCTTGTTCTTTATATCTTTTAAAGTTGATACTATTATTATTAAATAAATAAACAAAAACATCCCTAAATTAGAATAAAAAGTTAGTGGTCTAGTTATTTTTGAATCAGAATATTTACTTACAATATTTTCCCCTTTATATAATGTTTCTCCAGTTACTAAAGCCGGCGCATAAAAGGATGCATCAGACCATGTGAATAATGCTTTTCTATATAAAAAATATAAATAATTCATAAACCCCATATCTTGGTATTGCTCTTTAATCTTTTTTATATTTGCTTTTTTTCGTTCATCAGTTGTTTTATACTTCAATGTGTAATCTAACGAATCAGGATTATACCACCCAATCCATTTTCTTCCATCAACATATGAGTTTCTTTCTGTCATTCCCATCATTACCCAATGAGTAAATGGAATTTCCTGATTATTGTTATTTATATCATATGGCATTATTGTAAATTTAACTTCAACAAAGGAAATTAATAAAAAAATTATTATAAATGATAAACAAAAAGAAATATAACTTTTACAATTTTCTTTAATATTTTTTCTTAATAAAAGATCTATGAATATAGCAACAGTTGCGATAATAGTAGTGGGTTTAAACTTATATCCTATAATAGAAAACAATGATATTAATATTAAATTTTTATTCTTATTATCTTTTAAATACTTTGAATATAAGTACATATATAATATCGGAAATAGCATTGTTAAGGTATCCGTATAAAAGACAGGTATATAACAATAAAAGGCATATGATAATATACACATTATTAATGAAAATATTGCTTCACGTTTTCCAAATATATTTCTTACTGTTAAATATAGAAATAAAACTGACAAATCAATAAATAATATGTTTATAAGAACCATTATTATTATACTTTTTCTTATAGTTAACCATCCAAACACATTCAACACTTTAAAAATTAGAGTTTCAAAATAAAATATAGCATTATTATTTGGAAACATTTTAAAATAATCCCACCATACTAAGTCTTTACTTCCCTCTGCAAAAGTTTTTGCAGCAGCATATACATTTCCCCAATCCCATCCAGGATAACGAGTCATATAGAAAGCATATATCAACTGCAAAAGTAAAAAAACACCTCCTAAGATGGAGCATATAATAATCTCATGCTTAACGGAGATGTTTTTTTTCACTCTTTTTATTATAAATCTATATATAAATATTAATAATATCCCAACAATAAATAAACTTATTATTGATAAAAAAGGAGTGGTTACTACTATAAGACTTTTATTATCAAATATTGAACCAAGAAAGATAATTATAAATGTAATTAGAAAAATAATCATAAAAATATTGTATAATTTTTTTCCCATAAAACATTACCTCCTTAAAAGCCACTGTAAAGTCTTATTACTTTTATCATCTTTAACAACAAAATTTGTTATAAATGCAGATACTTCTTTTCCTTTGAAACTACTAAATGAATGATAAGAATCAGCAAAATTAGAATTACCAGTTTTATAGTTAATTGCAGTATATTTTACTGACCTATAAAATTCATTAAAGTTTGTCATAAATGCTATCATTAAAATTATAATAAGAACATTTTGTTTTCTATGAATTTTTATATCTGTATTTTTATATTTATCTAAATATTTAATTACTAATAAATATAAAATAATTAATAAAGGTATAGTGGATCTATTTCCTAAATCTGCTCCACCTATATAAAATAAAGGTGCAATTGCAAAGTATAAGAAACACATTATTAATGGCTTAAAATTCTTTTTATTAATAATTACTATATATACTAAAAATTCTAATATTACAAATAATATATAACTAACTAAAGTATTCTTTAAATTCCCATTTTTTATAGCATCTATTATAAACATTCCTTTTTTAGATTCATTTAATGTATACATGAACACTATTGGTAAAACAGAGATACATCCAAAGAAATTTTCTATTGTTAACAATTCTTTAATTCTATCTAGGTTAAGCATTTTATCAAAATTTTTACCAAATATTATATAACAGAAAATCAAATATAAGAATCCAAGCATTGGGAATGGTCCAAATGGAACAAGTAATGCAAAGAAGAATCCACAAGTTCTATAGTCTTTTTGTTGTAAAAATAACAACACAGCAATCCATGCGGGAATACTCTGATTAAATACCCAAAATAATTGAGTAATAAAACTTGACATACAGAAAATTCCCATACTTGTATCTATATGTGTTGATCCAATTGGTGATATTGGTAAGCCATAATATTTATTCATTAATATATGACCAATTATATTTAATCCACCAATTGATATAAATATAAAGAAATATCTATATTTTATATTTCTCATAAATCTACATACATAGTAGAAGAATAAAGCTACTCCTATAGTTTGCCATAAAAGCATAAACAAACTTGCTATTCTAAAGCCTACCACTTTTCCAATTAGTGCACCTGGTAACCAAAAGGCAAAGTAATAATTAAAAATACCTGATTTTCCAAAAATACTTATTTCATATTTCATACCAGAATAATCATACCTAACTGGCCATGAATTTTCTATTAAATCTCTAAATATTGCATTTCTTCCATGATAATCCCAGTTTTGCATAAATAGTCCGCCAGCACCTGACATTACATTAATAATTAAGATTAATATAAAGAAAAAAATAAGTTTTTTTCTATTAAATATTTTCTTATAATCATCCATTTCTAGATATTTAAATTTTTTTATTGTGAAAAAAGTTGCGATAATTAACAAAATTATACAAGGAATAGAAACTAATCTATTATACCAAAAAAACAATTGAATAATAATTGGAATAACTAAAAATAATATTCCACTTATATATAATAATTTATCTATTTTTAAATACTTTTTTATTTTTCCTTCTCTATCGTCACATAAATCATATATTTTATTTTTCTTTACAAGATATGCATTATCAGATATGTCCATCATTGGCTTATCTGACATTGAATCAGAATAAAAAGATTTTAATTTTCCATTCTTTATTTCTTTTTTTACTCGATTAACCTTTTCATATCCATAGCAATTTTCTTCATCAAATTTTCCGGTTGTTTTATTTACTTTTGAAGCAATAACTTTAAATTTATATTTTTTTTCTAATGGTTTTAACAAAAATTCTGGAGATGCAGAAACAATTATATCTGTTTTTTCTTTTTTTGAAAGATACCAATCCTTAATCTTTTTTTCATTAACTTTCCAAAACTCCTTTACATAACTATCAACATTATCTATTTTCTTTAGGAATGAAAATACATATTCTTTAAACTTTGTTTTTTCAATAATACCTAAAACATATAATATAAGACCATATATTTGAATAGGAAGCATTAAAAGAACCTTCTTATTTTTTTTCAAACAAAATATATAAAAGTCTACTGATGAATCACCATCATAAATTGTTTTATCAAAATCATATCCATTTATCATAATATATACAACAAACCTCCCATTACTATAACATATAAAATTACAACCGCAATTAACTTCTTATCTGATAGTACAACTTCTATAGGATCACCATGTGAATTTCCTTCTATGTTTAAACTATATAATTGTAAAATTACCATTACTATAGGTATTGTCCAAAACAAATAATCATTTCCTATTCTTTGAATTGTAGTAGGATCAACACACCACAATGAATAAGATACTATTGCAAGGCCCAAACACACATACATATTTTTATCTAAAAATTCTTTATTATATAAACTTAAAACCTTTCTACTTTTATCACCATTTTTGATAATTTCATTTCTACGTTTACCAAACCCTAAATAAAATGAGCCAAAAATAATCATTAAATATAAGAATTTTGATACTTCAACGTTTATGGCAACTCCACCATACATAACTCTTAGTACAAAACCAGATACAAGTATTACTACATCAATAATTGGAACATTTTTTAGTTTTTTACTATATAAAATATTTAGGGCAACATATATCAATGGTATTAAAATAACAAATATATTATTCGTTTTACTAAAGAAAAACAACATAATAACAGCAATTATTGTAGCTAAAATTGCAATTATAGCATAAGCTTGCTTTTTAGATATCTCACCAGAGGCAAGTGGTCTAAACTTTTTAACAGGATGTAATCTATCTTTTTCTATATCACTAATATCATTCAATATATAAACTATTGATGAAGTAAAGCAAAAAACTATAAACGCAAGTGTTGTTAACAATAAATAATCTATATTAAATAAATTTAAACTAAAGAAAATAGGTAAATATACCAAAAAGTTTTTTAACCAATGTTTCATTCTAATTAATTTAATAAATTTACTCATCAACCTCAACTCCTATTCTCCAACTATACATATATCTTAAATTTTTATCTTTAATATTATTTTTAACAGTATACTTCACTCCATTATCATTCAATGTATAGAAATATCCATATAAATCACTCATTCCACCAAGTTTTAGTTTTAAATTCTTCATATTCTTCATAGTATTAATATCTTTTGTTATAGTTTTAAATCCATTTAATTCATTATATTTTATATAACCAAATGGAAGCAAATTAAGGCTTATTGCTACTAAAATCACTAATGTTACTGCATTGTTGATCTTTGATTTCGTATACTTTCTCATATATATTAATAAAACTAGTGTTCCAACCTGAAATAAATATAATTGAGGAACATATCTAGCCCACCAAATTTCTTTTATTAATAATGAACTAAGTAATATTGCAATTATTGGTAAAAATATATATTTTGAAACACATTTTTTCTTCCTAAGTATCTTAACCACTAAATATATAAATACAGGTATTGTTAAAATAAAGACTAATGCGTATAATGGACCAAATCCACCTATTCTAGTATCAGCAGCATACAATTCCTCGACTTCAGACCAATATACTTTAATTGGAAGTTTTAATGTAGGTTCTTTACTTCCGTATGAAACATTCTCTGTCTTTGAAAATAATGAAATAAAATAGTTTTCAAACATATTTTTATTTTCAAAAGATTTAGGTTGCATAGTTGTTATTATATCCACTTTATCTTTACCTACTATTGGATACAATGGATTCTTATGATCAATAGTATTCTTAACATATGAATTTGCCCCAACTAGAAATATAGCTATAGAAAATACAATAGTAAAATTCAAAGTAAGTCTTTTAACAATTCTTAAATAATCAATATCTTTTCTATACTTAATTAACCAATAAAAATAAAACGTTGCTGCAATGACACCAGAACATAATAGTCCAGTATACTTTATATTTGTAAAAATTGTACAAATAGAAATTAAACACATCCAAAGAATTTTATTGGTTTTCTCAGTAGGATTTACTAAAAATAGCAATAAAATTTCCATCAAAAATAGGATTCCCATTATACCATCAACATAATATGTAAATATTTGAACTAAAACAATTGGATTTAATACTGCAACTAAAGATATAATCATAGACCATTTTTTATCTAGTATCTTACGCAATAAATTATAAGTTATAATAAAAAGCATAATAGATAAGATTAAAGTAATACACTTACCACTTTCAATATTACCTGTCATATTATAAATAACTGCCGCAATTATCCAAGTTGCTTTCGGATAATGTTCTACCCATAAATCCATCTTGTCAGATTTATCAATTTTAACAACATTACTATTATTTTTTTGAAAATGCCTACTTGTTTCATAAATAGGATTCCACCCATTCTTTATAAATGCAATAGCAGTTTTATGATACGAATTACCATCAACTGTTAAATCATAAGTTTTATTATAAATAAATGGTAATATTAATAATAAAAATAAATATACGACTATAACATAAATTTTACTTTTTTTATTATCAACATTCCTAAACAAATATATTATTATTGGTACAATTATACTCAAAATCTGTACTAAGCCTAAAGTATTTTTAACATTCAAAAATTGAAATATACTAAAGAAAATTAATACTAATAAAAAATATCCGGCTAACAATGAAAATAAATTCATAGAACTATTAAAATTCTCATTTATAGTAGCATTTTTTTTGTTTTTATTTTTCTTATTCTTTTTCATGTTCCCTACCTTTCATATATTTTACAATATATTTTTGTTAATAATTTGTTTTTTTCAATCGTTCTTTTTAAAAAACTTCTATTCTCATAATACTTATTATTTTTATAATCTGGCACTTCTTTTTGTAAATATAAAAATGCAGAATCAATAAACTTCATTCCTATTTTCTTATCTTCTTGAACTCGTTGCTGAATTGTATAATTTGTAATAATTCTAACTGTAAGTTTATCTATCTTATCTTTTAAGTACACTTTATTCTTTGTATACTTTCTAATTTTATCAACTATTTTTATAATGTCAAATACTTTTTCATCTCTTACTGTAGTTTCACTTTTTTCATGAATAACATAATAGTTCAATGGCAAATTTACTTTTCCAATTTTCTTTGCACAATCCAATGCTTCAATTACAAATGGAGCATCCTCGTATTTCAAATTCTCAACAAACTTAATATTATTCTTCTTAAGTAAATCTCTTTCATATATTTTAGCCCAAGGTGATAAATGCTCAGATATAATATTTGGATTATCTTTTAATGATGAATTTTTAAAATCTGGTAACTTTACTTCTTCTTTTTTTCCATTGTCAAAGAATCTATAATAATCACACATTACTATATCCAATTCATCTTTTTCTGCCTTTTCGAACATTTTTTCACATGCATCCAATTCTAAAAAATCATCACTATCTAGAAACATAATATATTTACCTGTCGCTTTATTAATTCCAAAATTTCTCGTTTTCCCGATTCCTTGATTTTTATTTTTAAAATATTTTATTCTTCTATCATCATATTGTTTTATTATATTTTCCGAGTCATCTGTTGAACCATCATTTATAAGAATTATTTCTAATTCTTTTTTTGTTTGATGAATTATTGAGTCTATACATTTATTTAAATATTTTTCAGCATTGTAAATAGGAACAATAATACTAATATCTTTTTTATTCATTTTTATCACCTATATCCTTTTCGGTTTCAGATGATATATAAATAGGTCTTTTCTTTACTTCTAAATATAGCTTTGACATATACATTCCAATTATTCCTAAGAAGAATAGTTGAACACCGCTTACAAATATTATTATGCAAGCAAGACTTGGCCATCCACCAACAGGGTCTCCAAAAACTAGTGTTTTTACAATTATTACTATTACCGCTATGAAAGCAATTAAACAGAAAATCAAGCCAACAATAGCTGCCATTACAAGAGGCATAGTTGAGAATGCTAAAATTCCCTCTAGTGCATATCTAAATAATTTCCAAAAACTAAACTTTGACTCACCTGCCACCCTATCAGGAGCATTATATTCAATCCATTTAGTATTAAACCCAACAAAAGAAAAAATTCCTTTTGAATATCTGTTATACTCTCTCATGCTAACAATAGCATCTACCATTTTTCTCTTCATCAATCTAAAGTCCCTTGCTCCTGGAACTTGAGGAGTTGAAGAAATCTTTGTAATTAATTTATACCAACAATTTGTAAAGAATTTTCTGATAAAATTATATCCAACATGTTGTGGACTACATAATGCTACACAGTCATATCCTTCTTCTTTAATATCATGATACATTTTTTTAATCATGCTAGGTGGGTCTTGCATATCTGCATCCATTATAGCAACATAATCTCCTGTTGCATTTTCAAGACCAGCATACATTCCTCCTTCTTTACCAAAGTTTCTCGAAAATGATATGAATCTTACTCTATCATCTTTTTTTGATAAATCTCTTAATATACTTAATGTCTTATCTTTGCTTCCATCATTAACAAATAAAAATTCAAAATCTGTTTCTTTCATTTCTTTTGAAATTTTATTTATTTCTTTATAAAAGATTGGCAACGATTCTTCTTCATTATAACAAGGGACTATTATTGATATTTTTTCTTTTTTCATAACATTACCTCTACTTCTTTTTTATTGTCCTTCTCTACCCTTTATATTATTTCTTTATTGCTATTATATTATCTTAGTTGGTCTTAAGCAATTTTTTAGTTTTACTTATATTATAATTATTTATTTAACATTCTTTCTATTACATTTTTTTCAATTTTACTAAGACATAATTATCTTTCTGATAAATTGAATGATATCTGGTTTCTTTTACTAATTCCATCTCTTTATCTGAAATCTTATTTTTGGTTAATGTATTGAATTCCACATTTGGAATATCATAGTATGTAGCAATTTCATATACTTGTAATATAGAATTATTATCTCCTAATGTTGTTGGTAACAATTTGTTAAAAACTGGTAATTTATCAACTATTCCATCAATTTTTTTAGATCTTCCTACCGTTCCTTCTATATCTATTTTAAGTATTTTTTCATTTTTTACATCTAAATTATTTATATCATTTATTAATAATGTTAATCTAAGTTGATTATATTTAAATTGTTCGAAACATGCATTACCAAAAATTAAAGAAGTTGTAAAAAATGCATATGCTAGACAAATTGATAATACTTTTATAATTAAATTATGTTTACAACTACAACATTCTATTGCAAGAATTGATATAAATATGAAAAATACATACATTGATCTTGGTTCAAATATTGGTTCTGTTAAAAATGGATATACACCAAATACTAATAAAAACATTAGGACTAATGATATAATTGTTGCGGTTATAGATATTACCTTTTTTTCTTTACTTTGTATTATTTCTTTTAATATAAAAGTAATTATAATTGCAATGATAATTATTAGCCAAAGTAATTTTAATTCTTCACATATAATTGAATAAAATTTTTCATAATTAGATATTGCTTTTGGAATAAAATCTTTTAAACTTAAAATTTGTGGATTTATATAGGAACCCGATGTATCTGGTAATATCAATTTGAATATTATCAGACCAAGACCATATCCTATTACTGATTTATAAATAAATTTGAATATCTCTTTTTTTTCTTCTTTGTTACTGAACATTTTTAGGACCAAAATTATTGTAATTATTGGAAATATTCCAGCTGAAGCTTGGTAACTGGATGCCATTAAAAACGTACAAATAATACTCACTATAACAAATAAGGTATTTTTATTTGACTCTTCTTTTTTATAAAATATAAATGGAATAGTTGCAAATAAAACTGATAGTGCCATGTACGGAGCATCATACTTATATGCGTAACACTCTAAGAAATATGGATTCATTCCAATTGGTAATGCGGCCGCTATATGATACCATTTTATCTTTTTTTCTTTTAATAATATTCTTAATATAATAGTACTTGCTATTGCCATAATTACTATTGCTAAAAGTGTTGTAAATGGTGATATATCTGATATATTACTACTTCCATGTAAAAGAATTGATAAGTAGTCTGATACATATCTTCCAAATCCAAAATCACGATATCCATATCTAATTCTTCCAAGATCATCTTTATAATTTATGTTTGCTCTAATTAATGGTATAAGAGCAATAAAATATATTAAAGAAAATATTAGAATATATTTATAGTTTTCTTTTATAAACTTTTTTATATTTTTATTGATAAGAAATATTTTTTTCTTTATAAAATTATAACTTTCCTTTATCTTTGTTTTCATTTTTCATTAACCCTTTATCTTAAAATAAATTTTTGGACTTACTTTTACCAAGATTTTTTTTATTTTTCTAGATATTGTATTAGTCAATAAATTATCATATACTCTATCTTCTTTTAACATTTTCTTATATTTTTTATAATCTTTATATTTTAGTTCACATATTTTTTCTATTAAACTATTTGAAATATAACTTTTAAATATTTCTGTATTTCCTTTTATATTTTCACTTTCTTTAATTAAATAATTATAATGATTGTAAAAATCTTTTACTTGTTTTTTTGTTTTATTATAATTTTTACTATTCATTATACTTCCTGTTCTTTGTACATAATTATATCCTATGTATGATATTGAACTTACTTTTTTTGCTTTTCTAATAACTAGTGGAATTAGTCCATAATCCTCATGTATTGTACCTTCCGCAAAAAAGAATTTTTCCTTTTCATAGTATTTTCTATTTATCGCATAACACCAAGCATTTTCTATAAAATGATAGTTAACAATATGAGAAAACGCTTCTTCTCCATTTAAATTTTTAAATGCTTGTTCATTATACTCAATTACTTTGCCATCGTCATAAACTTCTTTTATTTGAAATCTAACTAAATCTGTATCCTTTTCTATTACTTTATTAACTTCTTTTAAAGTGTTTTTTTCTAAATAATCATCAGAATCTAAAAATAGGATATATTCTCCTTTTGCTTTTTTTGCTCCATTATTTCTTGCTGCACTTAATCCTTGATTTTCTTGATTAATTATTTTAAAAGGATATTTATTAACAATCTCCATACTATTGTCTTTTGTTCCATCATTTACTACTATTACTTCATAATCTTTAAATGTTTGATTTTTTACACTTTCTAAACATCTTTCTATATAATCTTCTACATTATATACTGGTATTACTATACTAAACTTTGGCATTATATCACCTCATAGTACAACAATTAAGTTGTCTTCATTTTTTATTTTAGCAAATACTAACATAAAAGTCTATAATTACTCCGAAAGTTGGCACTTGTTATTTTGTTCAGACTATAGTAAAAAATTTAATTAAATTAATTGCATTTTTAATTTTTGAAAATTTTTTTATTACCAATTTGTTTACATATTAATTTATTTAACTTAAAAAAGAAATTTTTGTATTGCACAAAAAGATAATATAAATTCATTATATATTTTTTTAATAACGTTACTATTTGCGATAATAATCTGTTCGAACTTTTTTCATTTTTCACAAGATACTTATTGTATAATCGCCTATGGGTATGATAAATATATAAAGCACTTTCTTTCAATAGGAAGAATATTAGGCACTGCTCAAATTTTTATTATGAAAACATTCAATATACCATTTGACTTTATGATTATTTTTAGTTCTATATTTGGAACTTTATTTTTGACATTATCGTGGTTTATGGTCTATAGCCATACAATAAAAATGTTGGATATAAGGTAAAACAAAAAAAGAATGTTTTAATTGCTGGAATTTCATTTAGCATCGTGTTTAATTTTTGTACAGTTGAAACTCTTGTATTTGCAGAATCAGCAGTTCTTGGCTTTTCAATATTTTGTTCAACGCTTGCTGCTTGCGTATTTACATTAGATTACAAGAAAAAAATATATACACAGCTATTTTACTTTTCTTAACTGTTATTGCTTATCAAACAAGTACTTCTTTATTTTTAATCATTGCTTTAATATTTATAGCAATAAAAAATAAGAATAATAAAGTGGAAATACTTAAGAATTCAGTATATACTTTTCTAATCTATGAAGTTTCAATGCTTTTATGATTGCTTATCACAAAATTCATGGTAAGTTATCTTAATTTTGTTGAAAGGGAAACAACTTTATTAACAATAAAAGAAATGATTCAAAATTTATTTAAATATTTAGATTTCATTGTACTAAAAAATTTTCATATTAAAACTATTTGGTATAATTTTCCTATAATTATATTCTTAGTATTTATATTTATAATTTTAATAATAAAAAATTGTATTTGGGTATGATGCAAGTCCAACCTATTATTATGATGGACAAATAATGTTAAGAAGTATCAATGGAAGAGGATTAGCAACTAATTTTACAGTTGTTCCATTAATTCAATATTACTCTGAAAAAAAATATGAGATGACTATTTCACAAGAAGTAATTAATGAAAAATTTTCAAAAAAGAATTGGGATGCTTTTAGTGAATATCAGTTAATTTTTGATAAAGATACATTATATTTTTGTATTTATTAATTGTTTTGTTGTTAAAATTAAAAATTTTAATAAGCGTGTATAATTGTAGTATTTCTTCAAAAAGTTTGAGAAATTATATTTTTAATTCTTGTTAATTACTATATTTACAAATAAATCAATTATTATAATATAGGCAATACGTTAAGCGTTGTTTTTTTACGCTAAAAAAGTACTCATATGAGTACTAATTGTCAAATAATTCTTCGAATATTTTTATTTTATTTTTTTGAATTTTATCTATATTGATACTTTTCTTTGTATTTTTTTTCTTTAATATATCTTTTACTTTTTCTACCATTTCATTTTCTTTTTTAGGTATTATGTATGCAATATCTTTCATATCAATAGACTCATCACTTGTTTCTATCGTAGTAATTATATTTTTATTAAGAGTAATTGCTTCTAAATAAGTAACTGGAAATCCTTCGTAATCTGATGTTAGTATTACATAATCTGCTTCATTCATATATGGATATGGATTTTCCTTACTCCCTACAAATGTAACTCTATTTTCTACTTTACATTTCTTAGTAAAATCTTCATACATTTTTCTATCTGGTCCATCTCCAACAATTAACAATTCTATACTATTAATTTCTTTAACAAGATTAATTGCTCTTTTTAATTTCTTAGATGAGTCATCTAATCTTCCTACAAAAACAAATAATTTTTTATTTTTATTCTTCTTAAAATCAATTTTTTCATGACTCTTAGAAATAATATCTTTTGTATCTATAAAATTGTTTATAACTAAACATTTATCTTTTAGTTCATTATATTCTTCTAAAAATGAGTTTCTTGATTCATTTGATACAAATATTATTTTTTTAAATTCATTAACTTTTCTAGTATCAAAAAATTTTCTAAAGTCATCTTTGGTTTTATAGACATATTTATAATCACTATGTATATATAATGAATTATTAGAAGAAGCAATTAACGCTAATTTATTACAACTATAACTATATGTTGTATAGCAACAACTAAAATCATAATTATCATACTCTAATATCTTAAATATAAGTTTTCTTGTTGCATTTACTAATTTTCTTATAATTATATTTTTATTATTACTTACTTTAACTTCTTTTACTATTACATTTTTATTTACTTTTTTTAGTAAAACTCCTTTTTTCTCTTCTAATACTAAGGTTACATTATATTTATTATAATCAATATTATCAAGTAAATTTACTTGTGCTTTTTCAATACCACCTAATTCTAGATTTACATCTGAAAATAATAAATTTCTTTTACTCTTTTTACTCAATAATAATATTAATATAATTACAGTTAAACTTACTGATGGTGAATTTAGAATATGTCCTGTAAAGAATGCTAAGAAAAGTATTAATATAAGTGATGTTTGTAGCATCCATCTTTCATAAGATTTTTCTTTTTGCTTACTAAGTATTTTAAATAAAATATATATTGTAATTATTAAAAATATTAAAAATCCAACTATTCCATGACTATAAAATATATCAAAATAATCCATTTCTATCATTTTAGTGGTTTTATTATGATTAATATAACCTATACCAAATAGTTTCTGATATGTATTAGCTCGTTCATATATCATTGCCTTATTATGTAAAAATTTAAGTCTTGAACTAAAGATAAAATGATCAATTGTTTTTTCACTTTTAAATACATCAACAATACTATTTAATTTTAAATAATGTAAGTGTGTTTCTATATTTTTATAAAAATTAGTTTTTGGAAGTATTAAAATTATACCAAATATTCCAATAAGAACAACACAAACTGATACTGCAATATTTTTATACTTCTTTTCTTTAAAAGACTTTATTGAAAAATAAATTAAAGATATTCCAATAGTAATCATTAAAGAAAGTAAAGGGGTTTTTGTACCCATCATTAATATTACTACTAAATACATTATTATAAGTATTAACTTAGGTATTAATTTATTTGATTTATAAAGTATTATAAACATTATTGGTGTAAGAATAGATATTATTCCGCTTATTTCATTTGCTGAATTAAAAAATCCTAATGTTCCTGCTTTTGTTATTTCATAAGTATCATATCCAACACCTAATATAGTTGGTACAAATATAAAAATTAAATATAAAAAGAATGCTGTAAATAATGTCATTTTACTAATACGTATTTCATCTTTAATACTAAACAAAGATATAAATAATATTGGAAAATAAAATACTTTTACTAGTTCTTGTATTTCTTTTGTAATACTTGAATCTTTATAAATAATATTTCCAATTAAATAAAAAATCATATAAAGACCTATTATTAAATATGGTATTAAAATATTTTTCTTTTTAAATGTAAATAAAGTTATTATACAAATAGTAATTAGAAATATAACTCTTACAATAATACCAATAGTAAAATTGATATTAAATGTATGTAAGCAAAGACCTGTTAGCATATCTAATATTGGTCCTAAAAGTATAAATATACTTATAATTACATTAATATTTTTCTTAACAAAACTATTCATAATATCATTCCTTCTAATTTATTATATCAAATTATATCTAGAAAGTATTTTATTTAATTTATATATACATTACTTTACGTTTTTTACTTAGTAATTATTTATAATTTTACACTTTTATTATATAATGAAAGAAGATAGGAGTGAGCATATGAGTAAGAAGAAAAATAAAAAAAATAATAAACCTAAAAGTAAAAATACTTACTCTACTCAAATTAATAATACTAATAAGAATAAAGATAATATGAATGAAAAAGATAATAGTAAAAAAATTATTATTGAAAAAGAAAATACTACTAAAGATGATTATAAGAATATTGATTACTCTAGTGTTAGTGTTACTAAGAATGAAAAGAAACATGAAGAGTCAAAAGAAAATGAGATGGAAAACTTCTTAAGTAATACTGATTCTTTTAAAACATCTAGTATTGATACTGATGAAATTAGCAATTTAATTGATGAGGATATGGGTAAAAAAGTTATGAAGAAAAAAGTAAAAAAGCATGTTATAACACATTTATTTTTAGTACTTGTTTTACTAATTGGAATTGTATACTTTATATGCACTTTAGTAAATACTAGTAATTCTGTATTATCAATATTTACAAGTCTTTTAATTACTCTATTTACTATTTCATTTACTATTATTGGTATTAGTTATAAGAGAAACAATAAAAACTTAATATTTATTGGTGGAGTTTTACTAGCAATATACTTAAGTTTTGGTATTTATAGTAATTTAGGTTCTGTTGACATTTCAACATCAAATAAACTTGATTTTACAGGTAAAAGTTTAACGGAAGTTATGAAATGGGCAGATAAAAATAATGTTGTAGTTAATCAAGACTATGAATACAGTGACATGGTTCCTGAATATACAATAATTAGTCAAAATATAAATAAGTCATCTAAAGGCACTAGTGAAATTACAGTTTCTGTAAGTGAAGGTCCAAACCCTTCTAAAGAAATTGTTGTTCCTAGTATGCTTACTTGGGATGCTGAACGTGTAATTAATTTTATTAATGATAATTATTTAAGTAATGTTTCAGTTGAATTTACATCATCTGATCAAGATGTTGATACTGTTATTGAACAAAGTACTAGTGGTAATTTAAGTAGAGATGAAGAAATAAAATTAACATTTTCTTATGGTGAAGAACTTGGATATGATGAAGTTAAATTAATTGATTTTACTAATAAATCTAAGTTTGAAATAGAATTTTATATGAAACAGCATCAATTAAAATATAAATTTAATGATGAATTCTCAAGTAAAGTAAAAAAAGGTTATGGTACTAAACAAAGTATTACTGCTGGAGATAAAGTTAAAATAAATGATGAAGAAATAGTTGTAACATTGAGTAAAGGTCCTAAAATAAAAGTTCCAAATCTTAAAAAAATGGATGTTACTAAACTTACTGAATGGGCAATTAAAAATAAGTTAAAATTAAAATTTACTGATAAATATGATGATAGTGTAAAACGTGGCGATATAATAAAAACAAATAAAAATGAAGGTGACATATTAAAACAAGGTGATACAGTTGAAGTTACATTATCTCGTGGTAGTTTAAAGATGCCTAAGTTTGACAATTTTGATGATTTTAGTAAGTGGGCTGATAAATATGAAATAAAATATGAAGAAGAACATGAATTTAATGATAATATCGAGGAAGGTCAAATTATAAGTTTTTCATATAAAACTGGAGAAATTATAAAAAATAATGATTCAATTATTGTTAAGATTAGTAATGGTAAAAAAGTTACTGTTCCTAATTTAAATGGTTTAACTAAGAAAGAGGCTATTAAAAAATTAGAAGATAGTCAATTAAACTATAATTTTATATATAAGAATAGTTCAAAAGATAAAGATATAGTTATTGGACAAAGTGTTAGTTCAGGTTCTAATGTATCTAGGAATATGACTATTACAGTTACATTAAGTAATGGTAAAAAAGAAGAAGAAAAAAGTACTTCTAATAAGAATAATTCAAGTAATAGTTCAAATAATAATAAAAATAATAATAGTAACAATAATAATTCTAATAATAACAATACACCTACTCCTAGTACTTCTCCTTCAAATAAACCTGATAATTGCTCTAATGTAGTTGCATATTTACAAGCAGGAGATACATATGATAGAACTGTTTCAATGACTAATAGAGCAAATCCTAAATTGAAATTCACTTATACTAGAGTAGATAAATGTTCAAATGGTAATGCTAAAGCTGGTTCTATTTGTAACGCAAGTAGTTATGATGAAAAGAGTTTAAGCACTTGTAATACTTATAATTTACAAGTAGTTGGATAAAAAAAGACTTCACAACAATTGTGAAGTTTTTTTATTAGTTTTCTAAATATTTTTTAATTTTTCTTATACTTATTATATATTTTTTTATACATATTTTTGATGCTTATCCAACAAAAAACATTTTTCTATATTAAAAGAAGAGTTTTCTTTACTCTTCTTTATTGTACTGGTTCACTTGATACAAAATAGTAATCATTATCGTTATATTTTTTCATTGTTATTTTGTAAGTGCCAGCTTTTTTTATGTTTTCATATGATGAATCTGGTTCTGCTGATGACTTTTCGATATCATAACCTGAAAATTCCAAATTTACTTCTTTTGTTTTTTCTGAATCACTATAATATTTTGTGAATCCTTCAGAATTTGTTGCTTGATTGTCTGGAAATAATGCTTTTACATAAATAGTCAAAGTATCATTATTCATTTCAGCTTTAGAAATATATGTTTTTGCCGAAGCGTTTGGACCAGTTGCACAGCCACATGCTGTTTCTCTATACTCATATTGTTTAGTTGAAGAATTATAAATATGTGAGGTACACATTTCTTTTGCATCAAAACTTGTTGGGTCATACTTATAGTCTTTTCCAAATAATTTTTCAATTTCCTTATTCCAGTCGCTTTCACTAATTGAACCTTTATTAGAGTATGTACTCATCGCAACCATATGATATGCTAATTGATTTGGAATGTCGTTACTATTAACTTTTGTTGACTTTAAATAATTGCTAGATGGATCTTGGCAATTAAAAAAAGTCATATATTTATTAAAATTGTTTTGTACAATATCACTATAAACATCTAAATTAGTAATTTTTTCATTTTTTTCCTTATCAACTTTTTTTGTTTCATTTGTAACCTTTGTTTTAGTTATAGGATTAGAACTCATATAATAATATGTTCCTCCAATACCTACTGCAAGTGATGCAATACTTGCAACTGCTACTGCAATTCCTTTTTTCATAATATTATCTTCTCAATTGAGACTCCTTTCTATTATGAATATAGCACAAATTAAAATTTTTTCAACTAAAAAGAAGATTTTTTTACTCTTCCTCTAATGCAGTTATTTCTTCTTCAGTTAGATTAGTAAGTTCAGATATTAAAGTTTTATCCATTTTCTTCTTTAACATATTCTTTGCTATTTCAATTGTTCTATCTCTTTTTCCTTCTGTCTTACCTTCGTCTTTCAATGCCCATTCCTTGTCATAGGCTTCTCCAAATCCATCTTCAAAGCTTACTTCTTCTGCTTCTTTTAGATATTCATTCATAACTTTCTCATCACCCAAACCTTTTAGTTTATCTAAGTCCATATCTACTAGTGCTAGAATATATTTTTCTCTTTCACTAAGACTTTTTTCACCTCCATTATACCATTTCTTTCTTAAGTTCGGTACATATATTTGTATGAATACTAATTT
>OLHE01000534.1_pt1 | contig 30405 bp, 21 predicted proteins | sample 1605821 | NCBI WGS metagenome assembly OLHE01 (sample SAMN03283250) | human gut metagenome | biome: human-associated habitat; material: feces | host: Homo sapiens | place: USA | collected 2013
CCGCGCGCCTGCGCCGTCTGGATAGACTCTGCAGCTAAAAAGGAAACCTGGCGGTGCCAATGCCCGGCGTGCGCATCAGAGGCGAGGCCAAATTGCTCTATAACGGTGTCGTGCCCGTCGGCGACGGGCGACTTGCGCGTGCCCTTGTGTGCCGACGTGTTGATCGAGACGATGCGGGCGGGTCCGTTGTAGGCGTCGTTTGCCGTGCACAGGGGAGCAGTCGCTTTCGCACGTTCCGCCAGCTCGCGCCTCGCGGCATTGAGGATGGGATTATCGGTCGGATGGTCTTGGGGCACGTGTGCGCCTTTCGCTCGAAGATGTCAATACGCTGAATCCTACAACAACGGTAGGTTCATTGCCCATTGTCATACAACGGTGGGCGCCGTCTTCGTGCTGGACGATTACGTCGATTGCCATAGATACGGTGGAGCTTTGGGCGCCGGCGGCTTGGCACGCTAGAATAAATCAGTTGCGCAAAGACCGCCCGTTGTGTGGGCAGTTCATGATAGGAAGTTTCCATGGCATTGCAATTTACAGAGCGCGAGTTCATTCCCGTGCTGCTTGGTGGCGACATCAACGCCTATTCGGTGGCGCGCGCCTTCTACGAGGAGTACCAGGTCAAGAGTCTGGTCTTTGGCAAGTATCAGACGGGTCCCGCGTATCGCAGCCAGATTATCGACTACACGCCCAACGTGGATATCGACACCATGCCCGTGATGCTCAAAACCGTCAACGGCATTGCCCAAGCGCATGCCGACAAGACTATTGTCCTTGTGGGCTGCGGCGACAACTATGTCGCTCTCGTGGCTCAAGCCAAGGATGCTCATGAGCTGGCGGATAACATCGTCGCTCCCTACGCGCCCTACAGCATGCTCGAGCAGTGCCAGAAGAAGGAGATCTTCTACGAGCTGTGCGAGAAGCATGGCGTGCCCTATCCGCACACGTTTACCTTTACCAAGGCGATGCTCAATGCCCAGGGTGAGGCGCCTGCCGAAGTGCTCGACCAGATCGATTTTCCCTACCCGATGATTCTGAAGCCTTCTGACGGCATCATGTGGTGGCAGCATGAGTTCGAGGGCCAGAAGAAGGCCTATGAGATTGCCGACCGCGCCGAGCTGGAACAGGTCATTCGCGACTCGTATGCCAGCGGCTACACCGACGACCTGATCTTGCAGGATCGCGTGCCCGGCAACGACGAGTACATGCGCGTGCTCACCAGCTATTCCGACCGCAACGGTAAGGTCCGCATGATGTGCCTGGGCCATGTGCTGCTCGAGGAGCATCAGCCCCACGGTGTCGGCAACCATGCCTGTATCATTACCGAGCCCAACGACGAGCTCATGGGCGGCGTGCGCAAGTTGCTCGAGGACCTTCACTTTGTGGGCTATTCCAACTTTGACGTAAAGTACGACGAGCGCGACGGCTCGTTTAAGTTCTTCGATTTCAACACGCGCCAGGGCCGCAGCAACTACTACGTTACCAACAGCGGCTTTAACGTTGCCAAGTATGTGGTGGACGAGTATGTGTTCAACCGTCCGTTTGAGCCGGAGTTTGTGACGGCTCAGGACGAGGCCCTGTGGATGGTCGTCCCCATGGGCGTCGTCGACAAGTACGTCAAGGATCCCGAGCTGCGCGCTAAGGTGCATCGCCTGGACAAGGAAGGCAAGGGCGCCGACCCTTCGTTTATGAAGGGCGACTTTGTCTTTAACCGCTGGCTGCGCATGTGGCACACCAAGCTGCGCCACTTTAAGCTGTTCAAGATGTATTACAAGTAGATGAGCGCGGCGCCCGTCCGGTTTGCATCGGGCGGGCGCGGGTATGGTACGCGCAATTGCGCAAGCGTCACCAAGGAGGCGGCGATGGAAAAGCTGGGAGTTATCGGCGGCATGGGCGCCGAGGCCACGTCGTATTACTACGACCAGGTGGTGCGTCATACGGCTGCTGCCTGCGATCAGGAACATATCGACATGGTGGTACTCTCCAAGTCGACCATGCCCGACCGCACGCTGGCCATTAAGACCGGCGAGCATGCCAAACTGCTGGCGACCATGAAAGAGTGCGCCCAGGCACTCGAGTCGCTGGGCTGTGCACACATTGCCATTCCCTGCAACACGTCACACTACTTCTATGACCAGATCCAGTCGTTTACGAAGGTGCCGATTATCCACATGCCGCGTGAGTCGGTGCGCTATGCTCTGGCCGGTGCGGTGATGGGGGAGTGCGAGTTCGACCCCAACCTGAGTATGCCGGCCGAGCCGGTGCATAAGATCGGCATCATGGGCACCGATGGCACCGTGGGCGCGGGCGTCTACGGCCGCGAATGTAAGGCTGCGGGTGTTGAGGTCGTCTATCCCAGCGAGAAACGTCAGAACGATGTGATGTCGCTTATCTACGATGATGTGAAGGCCGGACGTGAGCCCGATATGGATAAGTTCGACCGCGTGATGTGGGAGTTCGCCCGTAGCGGCTGCGACCGCGTCATTCTGGCCTGCACCGAGCTATCGGTGCTGCAAAAGTACCGAGAGATGCCCGAGATCACCCTCGACGCCATGGACGTCCTGGTGCGTGAATCCATCATCCGCAGCGGCGCTCCCTACCGCCTCTAGCTTCCGACCCGCCAAAAAGGGACAGGTTTGTTTTGGTAGGTTTTATCTGGCGAAACAGTAAAGGCCTCGGCTCGTTTGGTGCGAGCCGAGGCCTTTTGCGTTGGGCTGTTGCTGTCGGTGGTGAACTAGAACAGGAAGCCGATGGCGATGAGGGCGATGCTGACGATGAGCACGGCGATGTCCAGGCCCTTGATGGGGTAGCGCTTGTACGAGCTGGCGCGCGTACGCAGATAGAAGCCGCGCTGTTCTGCCGCCAAGGCTGTGGCATCGGTCTTGCCCACGCTCGAGATGAGCAGTGGCACACACAGTGGCAGCATGAGCTTAAGCTTCTTGATGGGGTTCTTGGTGTCGTACTCGACGCCGCGTGCGGTCTGCGCCTCCATGATGGCGTTCATCTCCTGACCAAACACCGGCACAAAGCGCAGCGCCGTGGTAAAGGTGAAGGCATAGCGATACGGCACGTGCAGCACCTCGACGCAGGCGTTGGCAAGGTCGTTGAGCTTGGTCACCATGAGCATGAGGATGAGTGGTAACGCCACACCCAGCAGGCGCAGGCAGGCCTTCGATCCTGTGATGAGGCCCGTGTCGGTGATAAAACCCCATACCACGTTGCCATTGCGCATAAAGGCCAGCTGGAGCACTAGCATGATAAGCGCGAGCGGAATCAGCAACTTGAGCAGCGAGAACAGACGGTCGACGACGCCGGCATAGGCACCCAGCGCAAGGGTGAGTGCCAAAAAGCCCAGCAGCGCCACGTAGGTGTCGGACAAGAAGATGCCGACGATGATGGCGGCAGCGAGGCCCAGTTTGACGACGGGATTCAGGCGATGCAGCAGCGTATCGCCCGGCATGTAGTCGATGACGTTAACCACGGTGGACCATCTCCTTGGTAATTCGAACGACATCGGTGACCTCGCTCACCTGCGCAAAAGCGGGCGAGACGGAAGATGCCAGACGGCGCGAGAGTTCAATAACCTGGGGAGGCTCCACGTAGGCACGCCGCATGAGATCGATGTTCGAGAACAGCTCGTGCGTGCGGCCGCGGTCGAGGATGCGACCGTCGGCCATTACCACAATGCGCTCGGCAAAATCCGAGACGACTTCCATATCGTGGCAGACCATGATAACGGCGCAACCGCGCTCGGCCATGGTGCGCACCGTTTCCATGACGGTCATGCACTCGCGGTAATCAAGGCCGCTCGTGGGCTCGTCGAGCACGACGATCTTGGGTTCAACCACTACGACGGAGGCGAGTGCCACCATCTGGCGCTGGCCGCGCGACAGCGAAAACGGCGCTTCGTCGAGCGGAAGGCCGAACCGCTCACACGTCGCTTTGGCGCGCGCAGATGCTTCGTTCGACGAAACGCCCCGCAACAGCAGCCCGAACGCAACCTCGTCGAGCACGGTATCTTTGCAAATTTGACGGTCGGGATTTTGGAACAGCGTGGACACGTAACGGGCAATGCGGCTCGTGGGAACCTCGCGCGTATTCAAACCAGCAACAACCACGTTGCCCTCGGCGGGCTTGAGCAAACCATTGAGCAACTTGGTGAACGTGGTTTTGCCCGCGCCATTCTGCCCCACAATGCCGACGATTTCGCCAGGGAATACTTCAAAATCGAGCGCTCGCACCGAAGCGCCGCCGCCTGGATAGGAATAACCCACGCCTTCAAAACGAGCCACTGGCTCGCCAGTGCGCGCAGAGGAGGCGGCGGCAACAACGGAATCACCGTCAATCGATGAGTCGCACATAGCCGCATGCGAAGGCGAACTCGGCACGGCAGATGCCGCACGAGCCCCCTCAACGACGGCGCCGCGCACGCCCTCGCCCACGATGCGGGCAACAAGCGCCGCCGCCTCATCGACGGAAAGCGCCGGCTCACCCAGCTCGCACAGTCCCGCCGCCGCAAGCGAGTTCGACACGCGGGCGACGCGCGGGCTATCAACGCCAATCTCACGCAGTCGCTCGCCATGCGAGAATACCTTTCGAGGCGTATCGTCGAATATCAGTTTTCCCTGTTCAAGTACCACAACCCGACTGCAGTATTCCGAAAGCAACGCAACCTTCTGCTCGATAACCACCACGGTGATGCCGGCCGATCGGTTTACTTCGCACAGCGTTTCGAACACAAGCGTTGAAGACGCCGGGTCGAGCGCCGCGGTGGGCTCATCGAGCACCAGAACGCGCGGGCGCAACGCCAGAATAGCCGCAATGGCAACCTTTTGCTTTTGGCCACCCGAAAGCGTTGCGATTTCGCGATCGCGCAAATCTTCGATGCCCACCGTTTCGAGCGCCTGCTGCATACGAGCGGGAATTTCATCGTGCGCCACGCCGAAATTCTCCAGCCCGAACAGCAACTCGTCACGCACATTCGATGCGACGAACTGAGCATCGATATCTTGCAACACGCTTCCTACCAGGCGTGATACATCGGTTAGGGTAACCTCGCATGTATCTTTGCCATCGACCAGGCACGCCCCGTACAGCTCGCCCGCGAAGTGGTGTGGCACCGCACCCGACATAACGCCCGCCAGAGTCGACTTGCCGGCGCCCGACGGCCCAATGACCCCCACGAATTCGCCCTCGGCAACGGCGAGCGATACCCGTTCGAGCGCGTGACGTTGCGCGCCTGAATACGTGAACGTTACGTCTTTAACTTCGATGATCGAATTCATGGCTGGCCTTTCGGAAACCTATATGCGAGATGCTACTTAATTACTCTTAGATACTTGATAACCTTTAGAAAGGTTAAGTGAGGCCTAATCTTCGACCTTCAGAGCCTTCTTAATGGGCACATAAAGCGCCTGGCACAGAATGGCGTTGAACACCGCCGTGGCGATAACAACGGGAAGCATTGCAGCAGCAAGTTCCCCCACCACGCCGATCATAGCCATCTTGATAACCATGAAAATGCAGCCCGAAAGCACCGTGGTCACAAACGTGCCGACCAAAGGAATAATCTTTTTCGCCGGCGTCTTCATGCCCGCCTTTACGATGAGCGCCATAATCACCGCGGCAACGCCTTCCGCTGCGAAATCGATAAACGGCGACGTGGTGGTAATTTGAATAACAGCCGCAGAAATAAGGCCAATGACCAGGGCTTGGCCGATATTTGGACGAACCACCAAAATAGTCAGGCAGAACGCCGATATAATGAACTCGGGCGAAATCATGCCGCCCGTGGCGCCAGAAATCGCCTTACCCACAAACATATTCAGAATAAAGCCCGCCGCGATCAAAATGGCGAGCAGCACGAGCGCTTTAATGTCGAGCTTTCCGCGATCGACGGTTGCGACGGTACGGGGCTGGGCGGTAGTAGCATTTTCAAACATGAGATGGTCCTTTCGAGGAAAGCCTGTCAAAGTCGCCCGTTAGCGCTATTCGCTAATGCCACCTGTTAAATGCTACGAGCATTTAACAGGTCGGGGGCAGGTTGAGTAACAGGCTGAATGAGCATTGTTCGAAGAAGTAGAGGCGCGTGATGCGAATGCGGTCGATGCCTTTCCGTTGGCACGCCCAAGGAAGTTCGGCGCATACAAAAAGGCCCTCGGTCTAACCGAGGGTCCCTATTCGCCAAACTATAAAAGGCGTGAGGAACTCACAGTCGACCGGCCGTATTCGCATCACGCCACCACCAGTTCATGAGGTTGTTCTGAATGCTGTTCATGCTGGTGGCTCCTTTCGGAAAATCGTCTGCAGCGCCTGAGCGCTTCGTTTTCGTTGCCACGCACTATAGCACACTAAAGCACGCTAGCAATAAAAATTTCGTGAATTGTTTTCCGCCTGCGCTTCGTTCGCGCATTGCCAGGCATAATAGCCAACGTTGTTTTTAACCGCGCTTTATTCGATCGCATATCGATTGCGCCCAAGAGCCTTGGCGGCTCGGTGAATGCGGATTGACTCCCCGCTTCCCATGTAACTCGCCCGGGGCTCCGCACACGACGATTGGCCTCACATGGCGGGTTGTTCTCGCATTTCGCGCAACAATCCAAAAGAAATGGCATACAAGGCTGGCACCTCGCTCGCCTGACTTTCGCTGCGGCTTTATGCCGCTTGGCACTTTGCGACCTTTCGGCCGTAGCTCCCGTATGCCGCTCTGCGGCTGCAGGCGCCACGTCCATCATGCCCGCAGAAACGGCTGCGCACGCATCCCTTTCGCCCGCATGCCTGCTCGCCTCGTGCCACGTGCGACCTCGCATTCAATTCGCATCGCGTTAAAGCACCTGACCAAAGGAGCACGTCATTACTACGTTCGCTGAGCTCGGCCTTTCCGAGCAGACCCTCGAAGCCGTTGACACCCTCGGCTACACCGATGCAACCCCCATCCAGGAGCAGGCCATTCCGCTGGTGCTCCAGGGCCGCGACCTCATCGCCGCCGCAAAAACCGGCACGGGCAAAACCGCTGCGTTCTCGCTTCCTTCCATGGACCAGCTGGGCCATCGCGAAGGCAACGACCGCGGCCCCTTCATGCTCATCGTGACCCCCACCCGCGAGCTGGCCAGCCAGATCGCTGACACGTGCATGCCCATCGGCAAGCACACGCACCACTTCGTGGGCACATTCGTGGGCGGCGTGGCCTACGGCCCGCAAATCAAGAAGCTCGAGCGCGGTCTCGACGTGGCCATCGTGACCCCCGGCCGCATGATCGACCTTATGGAGCGCGGCGCCGCCGACCTCTCGCAGGTTCAGGTGCTCGTTCTCGACGAGGCCGATCGCATGCTCGACATGGGCTTTTGGCCCCAAGTCCAGCGTATTGTCGAGGCCACGCCCGAAAACCGCCAAACGCTGCTGTTCTCGGCGACCATCGACCGCAGCCAGGACAAAACCATGTTCAGCATCCTGAACGACCCCGCGATCGTCGAAATCGCCCACCGCGGCGAAACGGCCGACAAAGTCGACCAGTACGTGATTAAAACAACGCGTCGCCAGAAGCCCGAGCTGCTCAACTCCTTCATCAAGGAAAAAGGCGGCTACCGCGTTATCGTGTTCACCCGCACCAAGGGCGGCGCCGACAACTGCTGCAGGCGCCTTCGCCGCATCGGCATTCCCGCCGAGGCCATTCACGCCGACCGCAGCCAGGCCCAGCGTAGCCGCGCGCTGACCAATTTCCGCGAGGGCAAGACCAACGTGCTCGTCGCCACCGACGTGCTCGCCCGCGGCATCGACGTGCCCGAGGTCGACTACGTCGTGAACTACGACCTGCCCATGATGCCCGAAGATTACGTGCACCGCATTGGCCGCACGGGTCGCGCGGGCGCCGATGGCTTCGCCGTGTCGCTCGTGACGCCTGACACGCGCAACCTGCTGCGCAACATTCAGAAGTTCACGGGTCAGGAAATTCCCGAGATGAACTTCGAGGTTTCGGCCGATGCGTTCGAGCCGGTTGAAGGCGCCGACGAGCGCCTGCTCGCCGACGACGAGAGCTACTTCTTCGAAGAGAAGAAGGGCCGCAGCAAGAAGGGCGGCAAGAGCCGCGGCGAAGGCAAGTTCGATCGAGGCAAGGGCAAAGGCGGCAAGAAGGGCGCCCGCAAGCGCGACCTGGAGCGTTCCGCCGAGCACAAGCGCAAGCTCGAAGCCGAAGCGAACGGTGAAGAGTACATTCCCGCCAACCCGCACCACAACAACGGCGGCGAGAAAAAGCGCAGCCTGAGCGAGCGCCAAGCCGCAGCCGACGCAGCTTACGCAGCCATGTTCGACACGCCGAACATGGAAGGCGGCAAGAAGAAGTCCAAGAAGCGCGGAAACGATGAGGGCGGCTATTCGTACGATTCCTTCTCGAAGAAGGGCGGCGCGAAGGGCAAGCCCGGTAAGCGCAGCCGCATGGCCAACCATGACGACCGCGACCTCGACGGCTTCCGCGACGAGCGCCGTGACGGCGGCCGCGTGCGCAAGTACAACGACCGCGACGATCGCCGTGGCGGCAACGACCGCAACGGCGGCAAGCGTGGCAGCTGGAATACCCCGCGCAACGAAGCCTATCAAGGCAGCTTCTTCGACGACGAGCGCGGCAGCCGCGGCGCACGCGGCAAGAAGTACGCCGACAAGCAGTACTCCGACGGCCGCGGCAGCAAGCCCGGCAAGAAGAACTACGGCAACGGCGGCCGCGGCGGCAACAACCGCAGCAACGGCTTCGGCGGCAAGGGCTTCGGTGACCGTCCGAGCAACGGCGGCGGACGCCCCGGCAACGGCGGCCATTCTGATGGCTTCCAGCGCTCCGGTAAGGGCGGCGCGAGCCGCAACAACGGCGGCAACTTCGGCGGTCGCGGCGGCAACAACCGTGGCGGCAACTTCGGCGGCGGCCGTTCCAATGGCGGCAAGGGAGGCAACCGTCCCGGTCGCGGCGGACGTCGCTAAGCGATAGCAAAATCAAAACGGAGGCTCCCTGTGGGCCTCCGTTTTTTTTCTGCGCAATTTCGCCCCAAATCAACCGTCTCTACGAAAACGCCCGTTCAGACCTTGTCTCCAAACGGGAAATACTTCCACATCGCCCGATTGGCAGATACCCTGAGCCCAGCCCCATCCAGGCATGCCTATGCGCGGCGGCCTCCTATTCCGTGCGTTCCCCAAAATTCCACGAAGCTCGTTTACAGGCTTTTGCCGCCTTCGCCGCCAACGAAATGGTATTCATAACGCCTTTTCTCATGAATACGGCGCAAGGCTGCGACGCCTTTTTCGATAGGGTCTTCGTCGAGCTTGATTCCCTTGCTTTCCGCAATGCGCCGAATTGCCTGCTCGGGGTCGAGCGAATGGTATGCGAAAAACAAACTGCGCAGTTCATTTGCGCCCACTATCTTATAAATCGCACGGCTTGGCATGCCAAAAGCGCATGCCCAATACCGATAAAGATATCCCATCCAATGAAGTTCCTCAGCACTGAACTTCACGCTGCCGTAGTCGCTTCTCCCATATTGCACTTCCACCTCCGCCACAATGCCTTCGGGCGAATTCGATTCAGAAAGAAAGCCTTCATCATCCATGCGCCGCGCCACATCGGAATTCATGAATCTGCGAACAAACACGGCCGATGCGCATGATAGGCCCAACGACGTTTCAAACGCCTGCGCCTGAAGCTTGCACAACGCACGCCCGTCTGCATCAATCGTTTTCATCAAACACCTCATCGATATAATGCCCGCGACCCCGGTACTCGCGCTTGGCCGCCTTTACTTTGTCGCGCCCAATGCGCGATGATTCTTCACGCGAATGCAGGTACGCAGCCTTCTCCGGCTCGCACAGGTACCAATGCTCCAACACGCGCAATGAGCGCACAGCCCTTTCGGTTCTGAACACATACTGGTTTCCCAAGTCGGTCGCCGCAAGGGCGTGCCTGCACTGTTCATCGGTAATTTCCCCATCGGCGAATGCATCGATAATCTCATACATGCGATTGTCGGCAATAGGGGCAACGACATAATCGACCGACTCAACCCGATTGCGCAGCGCAACGAGTTCAGGGGCGCATGCATATTTGGAAAGGCGACCGCGATATAGGGCTATCGCCATCATCCAGTCACTATCGACCTTAAACTCCGCTGACGAGAGAGAATTTCGAGCGAAAGCAAGAGCATAAACCGACGATTGGGCAAATCGCGACACGAACATCGCCGACTGCTCAAAACTCTCACCGCAATAGAAGCCTTTGCCAAAATCGTTGTTCGCCCTTGAACGCTGCACGGAAATAGGCCCTTCAAGACCCGATTTCGATCCATGGAATAGCACGTTGACATCATCGGCGAAATAATCTTCGCGATAGAGTTGCGCCTTGATGGCATTCAAGCGCACGCCCTTGCCATAAGCGAAAGCATAGAACGCCTCGACATTCTGCGCGTTCGCGCGGCTTGCATCGTTGACCCAGCGATTGAGCGTTGGAAGGGAAAGCCCTGAGGCATCGGCAAGAGCGCCCCTGCTCATGCCGAGCAGCTCTTGAACAAGTTCGATATCACATCCCACCGAATAATCCATGCCTGCCCCTTTCCTAAACTTCTCTATATCATATGATATAGAGAAGTTTAGAAGATTCAAGAGTAGCATCGCACCTGCAAAGAGAGTACAGAAAGAGGGCAGCCTTCACCGAGAAAGGCGAACCGAAATACGCTTTCGACTCCTCTCTATCAGCCACCCATTAAAACCGCCCAAGACTTTGAGAAACCGCCACGGATAATTTGAGGTAAGATTGTTCGTGGTTCATCGCAATTGAGGAGGCCAGCCATGGACAGCAATAATATGATTACCCCCCCCCGACCAGGAGCATTCGTCACAGCAAAACGCCGTAACGCCTAGCGCCAACCCAGAAAATGAAGGCGGGGTGCCGCAGCCATCAAATCCGACTCCGAAAAGCAAAATTGACAACTTGCCCGCCATCAAGAACTGGAAACCCGCTCCCATTTTTTCTGCGCTTGGTGTGCTTATTGGCGACATCGCATGGATTATCCTCGCTTCCTGCATCGGAACGATCCTCGCCTGCGTCATTCAAACCATCGCAGTTATCATCTACTCGCTCGTCTTCTATCGATCGTATTTCACCGAAAAGCCCCGACTCACTTCCAGCAAGGGCATCTCGTTCCTCAACTACGCGATAACTTTCTATCCCAATATAGTGAGCAGCATTTTCGGAATATTTTTGAATCGCAATCTCAAGCGAAGCCATGACGAGAAAGACCCTTGGATAGGCGTCTCGTACATAGTTGTCATAGTGTATTTTTTCGCACTGGTTGGTTTTGCAGCTTGGTACGCTGGCACTCCTCACATGACGCCAAACAGCGACGGATCATACACGATGACCCAACCGGTCGCAAACAACACGCAAGGCTCGTCTTCGTCGGCAGCACGGCAGAATCAAAAAAGCGCGCCTCAGCAAATAACCATCCCCGGGACAAGCAGCCAAATCGCGATCCCCGGAGATTGGGAATACCAGACCAGAAACAATAGTGACAAATCGCTCAACGATGGTCTCGTCCTTATCCCGCCCTCTACCGGAAAATACACGGGCTTGCTGGTTTACGCGACAGACATGTCCCAATACGTTAACGAATACATCAATCAATACGGCGAGAATCCGAATGTTGAGATTTTTGACAAGGACGCCGTATTGGGACAAAACAGCATGACCATAAATTCGCTTCAAAATGAAACCGCAGAACTCGTCGAAATCAACGGAATCGAGTATTGGAAAGCGCAAGCGGAAGGGACAAGCTCGGATTCGAACCTTCCCAGAAAAAACGTATCGTATTTTTGCCTCGTCGGCGCAAACCTGTACGAGTACACCCTGTCCGCCACCGATGAATCCGACGAGACAAACGAAGCCCTTGCCGCCGACTTGGACCAAATCGTCGCAAGCGCCAGCTATCAATAAAACCAACAAGGGTTTGATGTAAAAGCGGGCCACGACACACATGCCGAAACCAAACGCGTTCAAACCTGGAAGGAGCGCAATGAACAGAGGAACTGCCACGAATCCATCTAATGAATCGTCCCGCAAGCCCGCGCCCCCTTCATTGGCCGCGAGCTTTCTCTTGGCGCTTTCGCTTGGCCTTGCGGCATGCCCCGTCGATGCGGCTTGGGGAAGGGTGTCTGTTGGCTCCAGCCACCCTTCTCAGCGATTTGAAGAGCCAGCACCAGTGGCCCCCACGGGCTCATTCGGAACGACATCGACAGAAGACTATACGTTCCACGATGACGCCTCTGGCGCCACGTTGAGCCACTTTTCGCAAGAGTCTTCCGACTCCGCGTCAGAGTCGGAAGACTTCGTTCCTCCAAACGTCGAAGCCATCGAGCTCCAATACGGCGAAGAATGTCTACACGAGGAAGGCACATGCGCGGCGTGCGACGAATTACGAAATATGTACCGCACCGGAAAAGTTGACGTGGTGTATTGCGCAACAATCGCAATTGACTCAGAAGTAAGCTCCTCAGACGAATTCTCCCTATCGGTTCCGCTCGATACAGACGCCCACTCATGCATAAATTATCATTGCAACAATGGTGAGCTATCGTTCGGGCTCAAAACGACACAGGTTGGCGGCAATTTACGGCATACCCAGCTCAAAGGGAGCCTTCAAGATTTGCAATCGCCATTCGGCGTAAGCTTCGACACATCGGAGCCGGAACGCACCGACACCCTCACCGTCCATGCGTATACGCCCGACGACGAGGGTGAGGATGAGGAAGATGACGATAACTGGCTCACGATTCTCCTGTCGATTATCGCCATCATCATCCTATTCGTCGCAATAGGGTATCCAATCGGTTTGATTCAGCTGAAAATTGAGAAGTGGCTGAAATAGTCACGCAGCGGCAAAGCGCCCTCAAAAAAGGTGAGCCGGAAATATGCCCCCGGCTCACCTTGCTCATGCATGCTTCCCTCATGCGAAGAAGCTTTCCTTGAAGAAGTTATAACTGCTGCGTTACTCTCCCCATACCTCGGCGGCAATTTCTTGGATGAGAGCGATTTTCGCCCACTGCTCTTCCTCGGTGAGCTTATTGCCAATCTCGCAGCTCGCGAAGCCGCATTGCGGCGAAAGGTAGAGGTTCTCAAGCGGCACGTACTTCGACGCTTCCTTGATGCGCGCCTTCACCACTTCCTTGTCCTCCAAGCCGGGCTGCTTGGACGTGATAAGGCCGAGCACGACCTTCTTGCCCTCGGCGACGTGCGCCAAAGGCTCGAAACCGCCCGCGCGCGGCGTGTCGAATTCCAAATAAAACGCGTTGACGTTTTCATGGGCGAACAAATACGGCGCCACCGGGTCGTAGCCGCCCTCGAACGCGTAGGTGGAGTGGTAATTGCCGCGGCATACGTGGGTGTTAATCACGAGGTCTTCGGGCGCGCCTTCGATAGCGGCGTTGTTCAGCGCTACGCCGAGCTCGCTCACCTTTTGGATATCGACGGCCTGCATGCCCGTTTTCGCCACGAAATCGGCGTCGCAGTAAATGCCCCACGTGCAGTCGTCGAACTGAATGTTGCGGCAACCCGCAGCATACAAATCGGCGATCACCTGGCGATATGCGGCAGCAATCGCATCGGCAAGCTCCTCGTCGGTCGCATACACGCTGCGCAGGCTTTCCTGCTGGCCATCGCAACGATCGAGCGTCACTTCCGAAAACGTCTGGATGGGCGCAGGAATGGTCTGGCGCGCAACGTGGTCGTCGCCAGCGAGCGCCTGCACGAACTTGAAATGCTCAACGAACGGGTGGTTCTCACCGGAAATCGGACCCGTTACCACCGCGGTATCGGCCGTGGTTTCCTCATCGTGGAACATATAGCCCTCGCGGCTCGTGCGGCGCTCAATGCCCTGAAGGCCCCACATGAAGTCGAGATGCCAATAGCTGCGACGAAATTCGCCATCGGTCACAACCTTCAGGCCCGCAGCCTTCTGCTTGGCAACAAGGTCGCGAACGGCCACGTCTTCCACAGTCTTGAGCTGGTCGGCATCAATAACGCCCGCGTTGAAATCGGCACGCGCCTGTTTCAGCACGTCGGGACGAAGAAAGCTGCCAACGATATCGCAGCGAAACGGCGCATTAGTTACAGAATTCGCAGTCATGCTTAACCCTCTGTTCGAATTGGTTTAATGTCTGCCGAACAGTATGCGGGTTTGCTTTGCGATTGTGAAATACGAATAACTTTGCTTTTGTGATAGGTTTTTCCTATGGCGGGGCAAAGAGCGATGCAGACAGCCAGCCTGTCGAAAACCGAGCTGCCGGATGCCAGCCCTCGGAACGCGCCGCGAGCTCACGGTGCTAAGACGAACCGCCGAGGCAATGAGTCGATGCCACGGCGCCACCGAGCCAAGCTACCCAAGAGCGCCGTCACGCAAACCAGAACGGAAGCATGGGGCCACCGTTGGGCGACCTGCGAGAATGTGCCACAAAGTGGCAAGTCGCCGCGCGTGCTTCGCTTCGCGCCACCTCGACCCTATTGCGGAATATGTCGTCGAATCGCTTCAACATATGCCGCGCCGTATACCGAACGCTGCGTGCCCTTGCGCGTGACCAGCCCCACTTCCATATACTCATCGATATCGAGCGGCACTGAAATAATCGACGCGCCATTGAGCTCAGCGCTAATCACGCCCGAACACACCGTATAGCCATTCAGGCCGATGAGCAGGTTGAACAGCGTCGCCCTATCGCGCACGCGAATATTTTTGTTGCGATCGAGCGTGGATGTAAGCTCTTCGGAATAGTAGAACGAGTTGAAGCTGCCCTGCTCATATGACAGAAACGGATAATCGGCCATGTCGTCGAGCGCGACCGACGCGCGAGACGCCAAAGGGTGGCTCGAACACACGAAGACATGCGGATCGGCTCGAAACAACGGCTCGAAAGCCAACTCGTTGGCGGCAAGCATTTTCCCGATGACCTCGCGATTGCGCGCCGACAAGTAGAGCACGCCAAGCTCGCTTTTCATGTGGGCGACGTCTTCGATAATCTCGTGCGTTTGCTCCTCACGAAGCGTGAAATCGTAGCGTGCGGCATCGAACTCGCGAATCACGTCGACGAACGCGTTCACCGCGAACGAATAGTGCTGGCACGACACGCTGAAGTGGGGCACGCGCTGCGCGGGATTTTTGTATTTGTCCTCAAGCAATTCCGTCTGTTCGAGCACCTGACGTGCATAGCCCAGGAAGGTTTCGCCCTCTTCCGAAACTACCACGCCCTTATTCGTGCGGTCGAAAATATGCACGTTCATTTCCTGTTCAAGGTCGTGAATCGCGCTCGTGATAGAGGGCTGCGAAACATACAGCCTGCGCGCGGCCTCGGTAATGCTGCCGCATTCCGCGACTTTCGTAACATAAACGAGCTGTTGGAGTTTCATGGGCGGACCTTCCGACGAGTACGTGCGCCCATGGTAGCGCAAGAACCCGCCAAAACCTGTTAAATGCTCGTAGCGTTTAGCAGATTGCGTGGGACGAAAACCAAGGCAAGGGTAAAAGGAACAAGGCCGCCTCGTCCCTCGTCTCAAAGAATGTGTTAAATGCTACGAGCATTGAACACATTCCCCGCGCAAAAAATGAGACAGGGGATAAACCCCTGCCCCATTGTCCACTCGCGAGCGAGAAAACCTGTTAAACGCTACGAGCATTTAGCAGGTTCCGCCTGCGAATCGTTAGTTGCCGGCAGCTCGCTTGGCTTCGTATTCGGCGACGAGTTTTTTCTGCACATCGGCCGGAGCCTGCTCATAACCATCGAGCTCGATGGTGTAGCTGCCCGATCCGCGCGAAATGCTGCGCAGATCTTTCGTGTAGCTCACGACCTCGGCATACGGCACGCGCACCATAATGACCGTCTCACCGGCATCGTTTGAGTCGGTGCCGATAATGCGGCCACGACGCGTGGAGATATCACCCATTACCGCGCCCGCGTACGACTCGCCTACAGCGATGCTCATCGTGGCCATAGGCTCGAGCACCACGGGGGTCGCCTGCTCGCATGCCGCGCGGAAGCCGATGCGCGCAGCCGTCTTGAATGCCATCTCGTTGGAATCGACCGGATGATACGAACCATCGAACACGGTGCATTTCACATCGACCATGGGGTAGCCCGCGATAACGCCCTCGGCCATGGCCTCCTGCACGCCCTTATCGACCGCGGGGACCAAGCCGCCCGGAATCGCACCGCCCTTAATGGCGTCGACGAATTCATAGCCGCACCCGGGGTTGGGCTCCAGACGCAGCCAGCAATCGCCGAACTGGCCCGCGCCGCCGGTCTGCTTCTTATGACGACCCTCGGCTTCAGCCGTCTTACGAATGGTCTCGCGATACGGAATGCGCACCGGAACAAGCTTCGTCTCAACCTTTGCCTGAGCGGCCAAGCGGCTCAAAATAGTATCGATCTGAGCCTCGCCCATCGCCGTAACCACCGTTTGGTGCGTATCTTCATGGCGCTCGATGCGAACAGTCGGATCGTTTTCCGCAACACGTGCAAGGAAAGTTCCCAGCTTGTCTTCTTCCTTCTTATTCACAGCCTCAATGGCGACAGGATACTGCGGAATGGGGAACGGCAACGGGGCAATGGCAATGCTGCCGCTTTCCGAAAGCGTGTCGCCCGTGCGCGTTTCGACGAGCTTCGGCACCACCACGATGTCGCCCGCCATAGCGCTTTTCACCGGCGTGGTTTCTTTGCCCTTCATCACGCACACATGGCCCAGGCGCTCCTTTTTGCCCGTGCGCGCGTTCAGCAGCTCGAGGCCCGGCACCAGCGTGCCCGAAAGCACCTTCACGAAGCTCAGGCGGCCAACATAGGGGTCGGCCAAGGTCTTGAACACGAAGCACGCAGGCTCGCCTTCTTTGGAAACCTTCACTTCACCGCCGTCGGCCGTGGGAATGGGGCCATGCGCTGTGGGGTGCGGGAAGTAGGTGCAAATGTCTTCCATAAGGCCCTGAATGCCCTGCTTGATGATGGTAGAGCCCACAAATACGGGAATGAACAGCTCCTGCGCGATGGCCTTGTCGAACAGGCCCTCGAGTTCTGCCTGGGTGAGCTGCTCTTCGCCATCGAGGTATTTCATCATAAGGTCGTCATCGGCTTCAGCAACCAAGTCGCACAGCTTGTCGCGCGCCACCTGGGCCTGCTCAAGGTATTCATCGGGAATTTCTTCCACGCGCTCAGAATCGCCTTCGAAGTAGCGCGCCTTCATGCGCAGAATATCGATGACGCCCTTGAAATCTTTGTCAACGCCAATGGGAATGGTCACCACGCCCAAACGCGCGCCGAAGCGGGCGTGCAGCGCGGCCATGATAACGTCGAAGTTCGCATGCTCGCGATCGATGTGGTTAATGAACACCGAGCGCGACAGGCGCATAGTTTCGGCCTCGCGCCACAGTTTCGTGGTCATGACCTGCGGGCCCTCTACGGCGTCAACCACGAACATGGCCATTTCGGCGGCGTGCATGGTTGCGAGCGTGTCGCCAATGAAGTCGGGGTGGCCCGACGTGTCGAGCAGGTTGATCTTGTAATCTTTATACGGAATGGGCGCGACCGATGTGCCCATAGTGAACTTGCGTTTGATTTCCTCGGCATCGTAGTCGAGGTACGATTTTCCGTCGTGCGTAGTGCCCATGCGCGGCGTTTGGCCGGAAATGTAGAGCATGGCTTCGGCCAGTGAAGTTTTGCCCGCACCATCTTGTCCGACCAACACGATGTTGCGGACATGCAACGTCTCGGGAGCTGCCATTGGTACCACCGTCTCTTCCTGGGTTATCCCCTACTCGCAGGTTAACGATGCAACGAATGCTTTTTCAGTGTAACGCAGCGAAACCCCAGGATAAACGGGCATTTCAAGAACTGGCTCCACGCCCCCGGGCGGCTCCATCGAAGCCTTCGGAAGCGACTCTATCGAAGCCTTCCGCGGCGAGTTCCTTATTCGAGCGCAATCGCTCAAAAATAAATGCACCATTCAGGCAGAGACGCTCAGAGGCAATCTCCCCCGTTTGGCTCCCTTCATCGCAAACCTTCTTTCCGCCATTTCTTCATCATGCCCTTGTTAGACGGGCAGCACAATTCGTGCCATGCGCCACGCTTCTCCGTTCTCCTTGAAAAAGGGCCCTTTCCCGCAGTAACTGGTGCAGAATTCGCGCCATACGGCGAAGCATGTTCGCCCCATGCGCCGCGAGCGGCTATACTTGCGCAGAAACCTCGGACAGTAATTGCGGAAAGCGGGCGCGCGGGCGTCGCAGCGAGGCGCAAGGGCTGCCCGTCTATTGAGGGAGCGACCATGACCCAAACCTATTCAACCCAAATGGAAGCCGCCAAGCTCGGCATCGTCACGCCGCAAATGGCACAAGTCGCCGAAGACGAAGGCATCGACGCCGAAGTCATTCGCGAGCGCGTCGCACGCGGCACCATTGCCATTCCTGCCAACCATAACCACCCTGCACTGCACGCGCATGGCGTTGGCGAAGGGCTGCGCACGAAAATCAACGTGAACCTGGGCATTTCCGGCGACGAGCGCGACTACGAATGCGAGATGCAGAAGGTGCGCACCGCGCTTGAGTTCGACGCCGAGGCCATTATGGACCTGTCGAACTACGGCAAAACGCACGATTTCCGCCGCGCACTCGTGGATATGTCGCCCGCGATGATCGGCACCGTTCCTATGTACGACGCCGTCGGCTACCTGGAAAAAGACCTGGGCAACATCACCGCGCAAGATTTCCTTGACGTCGTGCGCGCGCATGCCGAAGAAGGCGTGGACTTCGTGACCATTCACGCCGGCCTCAACCGCAAGAGCATCGACAGCTTCAAGCGCAGCGGCCGCATGATGAACATTGTGAGCCGCGGCGGCAGCCTGATTTACGCCTGGATGGAAATGACGGGCAACGAGAACCCGTTCTTCGAGCATTACGACGAACTGCTCGACATTCTGTACGAATACGACGTCACCATTTCGCTCGGCGACGCGCTGCGCCCTGGCTGCGTGAGCGACTCCACCGACGCGGGCCAGGTAAGCGAGCTCATTGAGCTGGGCCTTCTTACCACGCGCGCATGGGAGCGCAACGTGCAGGTCATGATTGAGGGCCCGGGCCACATGGCGCTCAACGAAATCGCGGCCAACATGCAAATCGAGAAAACCCTGTGCCACAACGCGCCGTTCTACGTGCTGGGGCCGCTGGTGACCGATATCGCGCCTGGCTACGACCACATTACGTCGGCCATTGGCGGCGCGATCGCCGCGGCAAACGGCGCCGACTTCCTGTGCTACGTGACTCCCGCCGAGCACCTGCGCCTGCCGAGCGTGCAGGACGTGCGCGAGGGCGTTATCGCCTCGAAAATTGCCGCACACGCCGCCGACTTGGCGAACGGCGTTCCTGGCGCTCGCGATTGGGACGACCGCATGGCTCGCGCACGCCAGCGCCTCGACTGGCCCGCGATGTTCGACGAGGCCATCGACCGCAAGAAGGCCGAAGAATACGTGGCGAGCACCAACCCGCACGACCCGAGCACCTGCACCATGTGCGGCGCCATGTGCTCAGTGCGCACCATGAACAAAGCCATGAAGGGCGAAAACGTCAGCCTGCTGTAGGCGAAGGGCGCGGGTGAAGCACCCCAGGAGGCACTCGACGCATGCAACACCAAGAAGGCCAAGGGCACGAACCCTTGGCCTTCTTCTTTAAGCGAACCCACCACTCGGCAACGCCCAGGATTGCCTCTTTCGCTTTAGCCGCGGCGCTACTCGGCAATGCCCTCGAGCGCTTCTTTCGCCGCAGCCGCGATGCGCGAGACGTCATCCTCGTTCGGATGGCTTTGCGCCTTGTTCCAATTGTCAATCAGCATGCGAGCCTGAGCGTTCTCAGGATCTTTCTCGAGCATGCCCTCGTAGCGGCGCTTCACACCCATACCCATCTTGCCTTGACACATCGCGCCGCCAATATACTGCGCATCGGCAGGCAAATATGCGCGAACCCTGTCGAGAATTTGCGCGAAATACTCGTCGCTTTCACCGAAACCGCAGGTGCCGAACAGAAAAACGCGCTTTCCCGCAAGCCCCTGAAGAAAATGCTGAACAGCGGGGCTGCATGAGCCCTTGTCGCACCAAAAGCCGACGAATACTACGTCGGCCTCGCTCGCTTGCGTGGCAAGCGTCGATGTGGAAGACGTCGATTCAACGGGCGCCGATGCAGCTGCGTTGGCGCTTTGGCCATTTTCGGCGGCCTCGTCCCCTTCAGCGCCTTCGACATTTTCAGCACCTTTAACGCCTTCCGAGTGCGCCGATTCCGCAGCCGCGCCATCCAAATCGAAAGTGGCCGCAAAGCGCACTCCAGCGTAAGACAATTCGCGCTGCAGCGCATCAGCCACCAATTTGGTGTTTCCACTTTTGCTGCTCACGGCCATAGAACACGTGATATTCAAAACAGCTCCAATCTCTTGACGAAGACACCTTACGCCGAAACGCATCACAAGAAAACCGTGCAGCGTCTCGAACCCCAGATGGCAGAAAACGCGACAAGGGGGCCTCTCTGCAGACCTTATTACGGAGGAAAAAGCCCGCAAAAGCCCAAACGGAGTAACTAAGTTCAACAAAAGGCCAGGTCACGTAATTTTCCGAAAAGAGAGCCGAAGAATATCCGCCCGAGAAAAGGCCCCATCGTGGCGTTTCCTGGCAGCACGTTCCCAAATCCATGCAATCGGGCCCCATTACGGCGTTTTCTGCCAACGCCGAAAAGAATGCATGCCTCCGACAGACTTCCATACGCCGAGCAAAGCACACTTTCCGAGAGGTCCGAGAGGCTCCTATACGCCGAACAAGGCACACTTTTCGGCAAGTCCCCTTGCAGCGCACCTTTCGGCGGGCTTCCGTATGGCGAACAGGACCAACTTTTTCAACAAGCCCCCATATGTCGAACGGAACGCACGCTTCCGACAGGCCTCCATACGCCGAGCGGGAAGGCGTCAACCGCCTGAACGTCGTTTGACTGCCCGAACGTGCGTTTCATGCAGAATCGATGCCATGTTCGCATAACGGGCTGCTCTTCGTTTCTCACATTTTATGCTGGCGTCGAAAGCGTAGACCCTTTAAGTCGAGGTCGTCGACCCCTCAAAAGAAACCAGCTTCAAAAGGAAGCTGGTTTCCTCCTTTTGAAAACGGGAGCGCGGCCGAAGCGGAATTCGTGCCGAGACGTAGGCCTTTGTTCATGCCGAGACGTAGGCTCTTAAAAAGAAAAAGCCGACTTCCTTAGAAGCCGGCTTTTCAGATTCAGAATGGTGCCCGAGGCGAGAGTCGAACTCGCACGTCTTTCGACAACGGTTTTTGAGACCGCCGCGTCTGCCATTCCGCCACTCGGGCGCGAAATCGAATTATACCCGATGTTCCCGAAAGCGCAAACCGAAATTTCAGAGCACGCGCAAAAAGCAACGATACAGGCCGAAAATCGTTAGGACAGGCACGAAAGCCGAAACAAGGCGGCTTCGGTTCGAAGACGCCGAAGCGAGACGATCATTCGGTTCGAAGGCATCGAAAAAGATGCCATTCGGTTCCTGGGGACCGATGCGACGCACTATTCGCGGCGAACCCAACCGCTCAGAAACTCGCTAGCCTACAATTTTGACGTTGTTGGCGTACTCGCTCGCGTCGTCGGTATACACCGCCGCATTTTTCTTCTGGCGCTGAAGCTCTTCTTCGGTAAACGTGCGCTTGACCACGCCAGGAACGCCCGCGACCAGCGAGCGCTCGGGAATCACGGCATGCTCTTTGACCAGCGCGCCCGCGGCGATAATGGAGCCGCGACCGACATGGGCACCGTTCATAACCGTGGCATGCATGCCCACAATAACGTCGTCCTCGATGGTGGCGCCGTGCACGATGGCGTTGTGCCCCACCGACACGCGCTCGCCGATGGTGATGGGCAAATCGTAATCGGCATGGAGCATGGCGTTGTCTTGCACGTTGCTGTCGCGGCCGATGGTAATGGACGCGACTTCGGCACGCACCGATGCGCCGAACCATACGGAAGTGTTTTCCGCCAAATGAATATCGCCGGAAAGCGTGGCGCTGTCGGCGATAAACGTAGCTTTTTCCACATCAGGACGCATGCCCTTGAATTCGATGATCATGGTGTTCCTCCCTCTTCTCAAGCATGTCGCAACGGGAAATGCGCGACATGGTTCACGGATGGTATCAGAACCCATTCCCCACACATACGCTCAAGTGTCCGCAATCCGATGAGCGCGACCATACAGCATGCTCGTCGGCGACAGAACGAGAAGGGCGGCTACCCAGAAGCGCTTCATGGGTATCAACGAATCGCCCGACCGCTTCGTCAGCAAACCAGCTCCAAACCTCCGCTTCCTCTTTTAGCCGTTTGGGGCTTTGCGCGCTCACCATTTGGGCCGCAGAGTACTTCGCGCGCGCAGGCGAACGCAGCACAATCGCTTTGAAAACCGAACTGGCGCGATGGACGCCGAAGGGAGAGCACTTTTATCGCGATGCGAAAGGAAGTGATGGGAATGATGAAACCCATGACGAAGAAGATTCTGCTGGGCGCGCCCGCAGTCGCACTGTCCGCGGCGCTTGCATGCACGATGGTCGCATGCGGCGGTGGCGGCGGCGAGCAGGGCGAAACGGGCGGCGATGCCGCCGCCAGCAAATCGGCCTACGAATCCCAGAAGATTGAAGTCGAGGGCTTCACCGTCGAATCACTCGCCGATGGCACGTACTATCGCGGCGAGTTCTATGGGCAAGATGGCTTCTGGCTGCGCGTACGCATCACAAACACGAGCGACAAGCCGCTTGACCGCTTCAGCTTCACCACGAACGCCGCTCCCGGCAACCTCGAACCGGGCGATAGTATCTTCAATACGTTCACCGCGTATGTCGAAGAAATCGAAACCCCGCCGGCGGAGCTTTGCAAAGACGCCCAAACAGAGGGCAATCCGACCATCGCACCTGGCGAAAGCGTTGAGTGGGTGTATTTCTGGGTCGTTGACAACAACTATTACGGACCTATTACCGTCGAATTCGAGAATAACGTATCGGGCGGCACCAACCCCAGCGTGATGCACTTCGACACCACGGGATGCGAGACCGACGAATACAAGGCAGTTAAGGAAAAGGCCGACGAAATCAAGGCCCTTGGCGGCGTCGATTTCGAAACCTATAGCGCGAAGGCCGCCGATGGCTGGACGCTTACCGAAATGGACGAGAAGCACAGCGATGCCGAATTCAGCCTCGATGCCGTAGATGATGGGCACGTCGACGTGTACACCGCCTCCAAAGACCCGATGGGTGAAGCCAAGCTCGCCCAGAACAACATGGGTGGCGGCGAGATTGACGAAGTCGAAATCAATGGGTACCGTCAATAATCTTTCGCAAATTCGCTGATGCCTAGGTGAGACCATCGGCATTCTCGCCCTACGCTTTGCCCTCCTCGTCTTCGAGCAGCGATACATCTAGGTAGCGCCTGCGGCCCCATTCGTTTTCGACTATGTATTTCAGCCTGGCGGTCACCAGCATCAGGGCCGATTTCCCGTCGGGAAAGGTACCGACCACGCGGGTGCGGCGGCGTATTTCCCTGTTGAGGCGCTCGATGGCGTTGTTGGTCCTGATCCTGGTCCAATGCTGCATCGGGAAATCGGTGTAGGCCAGCGTCTCGCGGCAGCCCTCGCGCACGACCTTGGCGGCCGCGCCCAGCTTCATCGCCTCGAGCGCGCCCGCCACCTCCGCCGCCTTCGCCTCCGACGCTTCGCGCGATTCCTGCGCGTGAATGGCCTTGAGCATCTTGGCGACCTTAACCCTCTTCTGCCGCGGCACTTTCCCGAACACGTTTCGATAGAAGTGCACCGTGCAGCGTTGGTATTTGGCGTCGGGAAAAACCTCCTCGAGCGCCCCGAGCAGCCCCAGCGACTTGTCGCCCGTGACGAGCCTCACGCCCGACAGCCCGCGCCCGCGCAGCCACAAGAGGAACTCCTTCCACGATTCCTTCGACTCGGTGAAACCCTCGGCGCATCCCACGATCTCGCGGCGGCCCTCGGAGTTCACCCCGATGGCCACCATCACCGCGACGTTCTCATAGGACCCGCCCCAGCTTCGCTTCAGGTATATGCCGTCGACGAAGAGATACGGGTAGCCTCCGGAAAGGGGCCTGGTTCGCCAGGCCTCCACGCTCTCGAACGCCTTCTCGTTGAGGTTCGACACGGTGCCGGCCGACACGCCCGCGCCCCACAGTATCTCGGAGACGTCCTCGATGCGGCGCGTGGAAACGCCCGCCAGGTACATCTCGATGATGGCCTCCTCGACGCTCGTCTCCCGTCTGCGGTAGCGCTCGATGACGGCGGTCTGGAAGGTGGCTCCGCGCAGCTTGGGGACGTCGAGCACGACCTCTCCGCTCGTGGTGACCAGCTTCCGCCTGTAATGCCCGGAGCGGTACGCCTCGCGCCCCGCCGTTCTCTCGTAGAGCTCGGCCCCGACCATCTCGTCGGCTTCCTCGTCTAGCAGGGCGTTCAGCGTTTCCTGCACGGTTTTCCTCACGAGCTCGCGAAGGTCGGACTTCAACGACTCCTCGTCGACTGATACTATGTTGCCGGACATGGTTGCGATGCCTTCCTCGGTACGTTTTATGCTTGGTCGCTGAAAATCATACCGATGGCTGACGACCATGTCTTTTCATTCCTAGATGTATTCAGCTTTCAATTTGCGAAAGAAATTTTACGTTACCAATCAATGGCGTGACGTGGACGCGCTTCACCGCTTCGCATGGTGCCACGTACCTGTATGCCGAAGCATCGAACGGCACAACGGTCAGCATCTATGCCAACAGCAATCTCACCTGGGAAGATGCCCTGCCCATGTTCGAAATGGTAACTTTGAAGTAACGAGACGCCGCAACTATTCGAATACGAATGCGACTCGCATAGCGCCATCGTTCAACAACAGCAAAGGCCGATTCCGCGTTTTCGGAAGCGGCCTTTTTGATAAACGAGCCGATTTCGGCGCAGCAAGCAACGACAAAACGACAGGCTAATAGAACAATTCCACCTCATCTTTGAGGAATTCCTCGACGCCGCATGCGCCAGACGCCGCGCCGCCAACAACGATTCGCTTCGCACTCGGATGGGCAGACAGGAAATCGGCCATCCCGCTCTGACCCTTTTCTTTGCCGCTTTTCACTTCAATAGCCGAAAGCGAATCAAAGCCCTTCGAAACGACGAAGTCAACCTCTTTCGTCCCCTCACGCCACCAATACACGCCCAGACCCTCTTCGGACGCCCGCGCGAGAAGCCGTGCGCCAACCGCCGATTCGACCAAATGGCCGCGCAAATCGGGTTCGCCCAAATATCTCGATTTCTCAATTCCCGACGATGCCGTCATAAGCGAGGTGTCGTACACCATGAAACGTGGCGACGATTTTCTGCGCCTCACCTCTTTGGCATCGTATTTCTGGATACCGCAAAGCATTCCCGCTTTATCAAGCAAATCGAGATAATGCGCAACCGTCACCGTGTTGCCCGCATCTTGCAGTTGTCCAAGCATCTTGGTATACGAGAGTTCTTGCGCTGAATACGTTGCGCCGAGCCGGAAAAGCGCCCTCATGAGCGCCGGCTTGCGAATATCTTCAAGGGCCAAAACGTCTTGCGAAATCGTTGGCTCAATAATCGCTTCACGAATATACGAAATCCAGCGAGCATCATCGCTCGCAAATCGCGATGCGCCAGGGTAGCCACCGTAATAGAGATAATCGTCAAACGAGAAGCCGAACGCCTGGGAGCATTCCAGATAACTCCAATGCGGAGAATGAATAAGCTCAAAGCGCCCCATGAGGGAATCTTCCAGTCCCTTGTGCAGCAGAAGCGACGACGAGCCGCTTAAAACAACCCGAACCGGCATGTCGTTTCGCCGATCGGCATCGTAGAGTGACTTAACGACGAGCGACCAATGGGGCACCTTTTGAATCTCGTCAACGACAAGCACCACAGGACGCGACCCCAACCGCGTGGCGTTTCGAGCCTGTTGCCATTCGACCTGAAGCCATTCTTCACTCGGAACGATAGCGTCATCTGCGCTTATGAAAAAATGCTCCATGTCGACTTTCGCCAAAGCCTGACCAAGCATCGTGCTCTTGCCTGTTTGACGAGGCCCAACAACAACCTGCATAAGCGGGTTATTTGCTTCGGAGATCCTATCGACGATGGTTTTCACATAATGCCGCTCAAACATTCCAGACCCGCATTCTTCTCGTACTGAGTATTTTTACTCATTGTACTGAGTATTTTTACTCAGTACAATGAGTAATTTCATCAGGTCGGTTACGACTTGCCGTTTGGCCTGTCCTCCCATGGGAAGGTCGGCACGCGCCCATCTCCATCGTGCCACACGTCACGCACGCAGCTGGAACGCGCCTGCGCGACGGGAACGCATTCTTCTCAAATTCTTCCCCAGGAGCAAATTCGGGAGCCGAAAACAAAAAAGCAGGCCAGAACTTTTACCGTTCTGACCTGCTGAAACTTTTGGTCGCGGGGACCGGATTTGAACCGATGACCTTCGGGTTGCAAGAGCAGCGCCGACCACCTTGCTTCTTCCTTTTTTCGGCATTTCTCGGTATACCTGGGCTTTCTTTGACAAGAATTATTCGATACTCTCTCCCTATTTTCTCCCCGATACCTTGCTGGGGGCCATTTCTTCTCCCTTTATTCCCATGGCGAGGAAGCCTCTATTGACCCTACTTTTTTATAGATATGACGCAAGGAACAGGAATGACGGGCATCGGCAACCTGAAATCATGGTGTCATGTCGCCCGCACCCCCCCCACGCTTTGTAGGAGCCCATCGCCATACGGGCATGCCAATACGATTTCAACCACGCAACTTCTTGCCGAGAATGCGTCACGAGGCGCGTCGGAGCTCCGACAAAGCTATGACAGAGCTACGACAAGCTCCGACAAAGCTATGACAGAGCTACGACACCCCCTATACCAGCGTATAAAACTGGTTTGGGTCAGTTGCGGAAGACCCGTGCCACTCGAACAGCCCGCCATCACCGGAAAGTCCTTTGAGGATACGGGTCGCGGTACGCTGGCCGCGTCCGATATGCCCAGCGAGCTCCGCCGCCGTAACTTTGCCGTTGGCAAACGCGAGCCGCACGGCGGCGAGCTCATATTCGCCGAGCACAGCAAGAGACTCTGGCGACAGTTTGTCGTCCAGCGCCTCGCGACGTCGGACGCTCCTCGCCACAATATTGTTCTCGAGCGTGAGCTTGACTTTCGCATTGTCGGGTTCCGAGTACGTCGGCGCATTCAAAAGCATTCCTTGCATCTCGCTGTAGATGCGGGGTATACCCTCGTTGAGTTCACGAACCCACCCGAACTCGACGAGCGTGCGGGCAATGCGCGGGTTTCGCGAGTAGCGCGTCTCGCGCATATTGTCGAGCGTCACGATGTTGGGCAGCGGGCCGGGACTCACGATTTCCAGGCGGTCGTCAAACATCGAGACGCGCACGTAGTCGCCGCGAAAGGCGTAATCTCGATGGGTCACGGCATTGACAAGACCTTCAAACCACGCGAACTCCGGATATTCAGGCACGGTCTGAAATTTGCCATCGGGACCAAGAAATTGGAAATCGCGAAGCATACTGGAAACGAGCGCATACGCCCCTTCGATAACCTTGGGCAGCGGGCCGCAAAACGTGCGCTCCTTTGTGATATTGAGCCGCTCGCCCGTCTCCATCCTCACGCCGTCGTAGCGCAGCACGCGTACGCGCGCCTGCGGCATCATGGCCGAAGGATCCTGGGCGAACAGCAGCGCACCAGCGACCGTTAGCTTACCATCGCGCATGAAACGTCGGCTCCTGAGCACCTGCTCGTCGGAAGCCTCGGTTCCAAGCAATTCCTTATAGTGGTCAAGCACTTCGTGGTCGACATCCTCGATCGAGGAGTCCGACACGAGCTCGTCCTCGAAAACGCGCTGTCCCTTATCATACTCAAGTGCCGAGACTTGCTCACGCGTCAGCTTAACGCTCTTGTCGTTCTGACGAAGAAACACCTCGCCGTCGCTCGCCCTCGACACGACATGGTTCGGCGAAGCCTCGACATCGAGAACGAGGACTACGTCATCCTCACCCGAGGAGTTCACCACAGGAATGCGCTCTTTACGCACAACAGGACTCGGAGAGCATGTGGCAATCGGGGCGCGTTCGAAATTCTCGACATCACGAGCGCCATTGCGCCTGAAACCAGTCACCTCGCCGTCGTCCTCAATTCCGATAACGAGCTTGCCACCAGCGGCATTCGCAAAAGCGCTTATATGCTTGGCGATCTCCTTGTCGTCTTTGCGGGCGCTCTTGCGATCGAAGTACTGGCTCTCTTTTGTAGAAGTAAATCGGACGACGTCGTTCGTCACTATGGGCTGCTGCATATGCGGCTCCTTCGTCATTTGCTAACAGCCAGTGTAAACCAACAACTGCAAGCGGCAAGCTCTCGTGCCGAACAAGCGGGTATAGCTTCCTTTGCCACCGGAAACACAATCAGCCCCACCCCGATCGCGGCGTCACATTCCCCATACCTCGAAAGACCCTGCACCGTCTCCTCGTCGGCTTTTACGCCCGCCGTCATCAAGATTACGCAGATACGACGTAAGCAGTGGTGGCCGAAATTATCGGGAACAAGATACTTTAAGCAAACCGAGCAAATCATCTGTCATACAAGCATTGCAACATTTGCTCTATAAGTCCAAATTCTTCCCGGGGGCGAATTCGAGAGTCGAAAATAAAAAAGCAGGTCAGAACTTTTACCGTTCTGACCTGCTGAAACTTTTGGTCGCGGGGACCGGATTTGAACCGATGACCTTCGGGTTATGAGCCCGACGAGCTGACCAGACTGCTCCACCCCGCAATATGTTAGGTGCCTTAAGGCAAGAAGATATATTACCAGCCTCAGCGTTTAATGCAAGACCGAATTTCCGAGAATACCCGCCAATCACCAGTTCTTCACAATCGAGGCCAGGTAGGCAGTTGCTTCTCAATCATAATGAGAATTTCGTCACCCAAACGCGGAATGATCGCTCGTCCCTTACAAGCAATAAGAACTTCGGCACCTAAACGTAGAACGGCCCCGATTCCTCGGGGCCGTTCCATTCACTATCGCTCGCCCTTCGCTAGCTGCGACGACGCCAGCAAGCAGCCGCGCCGCACACCACCAGCGCAAGCCCAGCCGCAACCGCAGCCGCACCAAGCATCAACCCAGCATCGTCAGCCGTCTTCGAGAACAGCTTCGCAACCGGATTCTTCGGCGTCGTTGCGCCACCGCCCGGCGTGGGCGTAGGAGCAGACGGCTCGGTATAGGAATTCTTGAACGTCGGGGCCGCGCCATCGTCGTAAGTCACCGTCGCGACCAAATTCCCCTGGCCATCGTCGACCACGTTCACGACAACTCGGTACGTCGCGGTATCGTAGGTCACATTCGCCTGCTTATCGTTCACCTCGGAAATCGTATACACGTAGGTGCCAGGCTCCGCAAACGTCAGCGCGGGGAACGCAACCGATCCCGCAGCATCGTTCTTCGCCTGATAAACCGTACCGTCTTCCGCAGTCAGCACAAAGGTGAACTGGCCATCGGCCAAGGCCTTGCCACTCAACACCTTCGTTGCGCCAAGCACCACACTCGTCGTGCCGTGCGCGTACGTATTCACAAACGCAGCATTGGCATCATCCGTAGCGAACGCATGCTCAACCACCAAGCTACCTTCGCCGTTATCGACCACTTTCGTGTGGATCGCGATTGATTTGCCGTCGAACGTCACGCCATTATGCGTTGTGCCAGCGCCCACCTCGCGCAGAACGTAGTCGTGTTCGCCAGCCGTCGTATACCTAACCGCGCTCATGGCCACGTTGCCCGCAGCGTCATTCGTGCCCCGCGCCACAACCTGACCGTTTTCAACAAGCTCGAAAAGGAACTCGCCCTCGACCAGCTCGCGCCCCACGAGCGACTTCGAGACCGTAATCTGGCCAGTTACGCTCGAATCAACGGGGGTAACGCTGTACGCATTGGTGAACTCGAACATCGGCTTGGTCTCGTCGCCGACACGTTCAACCGTCAGCTCGCCCTTGCCGTTATCGGTCACCTTGAAGCTCACCGTTTTCACGCTGGTATCGTTGGTAACACCAGGCGCGCTGCCAGTTTCGGTAATCGTATAGGTGAACACATGGGAGCGAACCGTGGCAGTTTGCGCCGCAGAAGCAGCACTCTGAACGCTCGCCGCCGCATTATCGGTTGCCGCATTGGCAGCCGCTACAGCGTTGACGGAAGCCGCAGGAGCTGTCGCCTGGTTGTCGGCATTGCCGCTCGGAGCCGCATCGCTTGTGCCGGAAGCGGCGTC
>OLHE01000535.1_pt1 | contig 30400 bp, 35 predicted proteins | sample 1605821 | NCBI WGS metagenome assembly OLHE01 (sample SAMN03283250) | human gut metagenome | biome: human-associated habitat; material: feces | host: Homo sapiens | place: USA | collected 2013
GAGAGAGAGAGAGAGAGAGCCGGACCGACGGGGCTCGTCGGCGGGCACGCGGACTACGAGCACCGCAAACGCTCGCGCTTCGGCGGCTGGTTTGACAAGTACCATATCGACAACGCGGACGGGCGGGGGCTGGTCGGCCAAGTATCAGATGCACACAGGGGGTATCTTTAGCTCGGACATCTCGCATTGGGATGTCGCGCCGCCGCTGGAGTACTTCCAGCAGCTCGCGCGCGTTAGTAAAAACCAGATCATCTGGGGCGGTAACTACTTTGACATGCCGCCAACCCGCTGCTTTATCATCTGGCGCAAAAGCAACATCCCACTGGAGGGCTTCTCGATGGCGCCGGTGGAGTATGCGTGGACGTCACTCAACCGTAACGCCGCCATGCACGAGTGCTTTTCGTCCGGCGGCTCTGGGCGAGAGGACAGATTCCACCCGACGCAAAAGCCGATCGAGCTCTATGAGTGGCTGTTGGCCAAGTTCGCACAGCCGGGCGACAGGATCCTTGATACGCATCTCGGCAGCGGCAGCAGCCGGATCGCGGCATATCATCTCGGCTTTGACTTTGTCGGATTCGAGATCGACAAAACTTATTTTCACCTGCAGGAGCAGCGCTTCGCGCGGCACACCGCGCAAATGTCACTGTTTTAGGGGGGACACATGGCAAAGACAAAACGATTAAAAAAGCAGACGGCCGGCCGTCTGGTGCGGGCTGTGTGCTACACGCAGGTGCTGGCGACGGATGCGCCGAGGGCGCGAGCCGAAAAGGCCAAGTGCTCATCGGCGGCGCGAAAAAAGTTAAACTATCGCTTTGCGTACCAGAAGCTGCAGATGCAGCTCGCCGCCAACTTTTCGCGCCGCGACCTGTATGTGACGCTTACATACGACGACGCGCATCTGCCGCAAAACCGCAAGGCCGCGAAAAAGCAGGTGGCTGCATTTTTTGATCGGATGCGCCGGCAATACCGGCGATCGGGCAAGGAGCTGCGCTACGTGTATGTGACGCAGGAGCTGCAAAGCGATGGCAGCCGGAGACTGCACCACCATCTGATCATCAGTGCGACGGGCGTGGGAGACTACGACACCATCCGCGCGCTGTGGCCAAACGGCGACAACGTCGAGATCCTGCCGATCGGCGAGACGGAGATGTATGTGCACGACGATTTTTTAGAGCTGGCACAGTACCTGCTCCACGAGCGCAACCCGGACGCGCCGGCCACCTCGGTCGGAGACCGTGGATGGAACGCGAGCCGCAACCTGCGCAAGCCGGTCGAGGAGTCCGAGATGGTGGACGAGTCGGTCACGGTCACCGCGCCGCCGGGCGCGTACATACTGGACACGGATCACAAGCAAAACGAGTTTGGCTGCTATGATTATATAGTGTATCTGCTACCGGAGCGCCGAGCGCGCAAGGGATAGATGCCTATATTATCTGTCTTGGGGTTGTGTATATCTTTAGACGCAGCCGCAACAAAAACGGGAGGGAAAGTCTTGCAAAATCAATGCTTGCGTGGTAAAATGTTAACCGTAAGGGCGGGATATCTCGTCTGCCCTGTATGCCACCGCAATCGACGGCTGGCGAAGATCCGCAGCGACACCGAGGGCGTCAACATCCCGGTGTTTTGCCGCGACTGCAAAAGCGAGATCATAATCGACATATCGAGAGGCCAGTGCTTTGAGAGCCGGAGCCGGTAAGCGACACGAGAGTGCGTTTGCTGGCTCCGGCTCTTTTTGCTGCCGGTCTCCACGGAGGTGATAGCCCGCATGGCGACCGGCATTTACGCGGACAAGCGATGGACGACTCTGCGCGTGCGCATCCTGCGGCGCGATGGCTACCTGTGCCAGCAGTGCCTGCGCTATGGCAAGCACCGCGCAGCGACGACTGTGCACCACTGCTACCCGGCAGGGATGTACCCGGATCTGGCGTGGGAGCGCTGGAATTTGGTGTCCCTTTGCACACAGTGCCACGACGCGATGCATGATCGCGGCAGCGATCTGCTGACGGCTCTGGGCGAGCAGTGGCGGCGGCGCGCCGGGCAAAGGATGCCCCCCGCCCCTAAAGGCTGACAGAATTTTCCATCGGAGACCGGTGGGGAGGAACTCTGTCCAACCGCGCCGAGTTTTCGGCGCGGGGGGATCGCGCGGGAACAAAGCAACCGGGCGCACGCGCGGGAACCTTGGAGGCGGATTTTTTGGGATGCGCAGATTTTGTGCGAAAAAGCGAAACTTTCCCGGCCAAACAGCGGCCGGGAGCGTGTCCAAAGTGGACACAAAAGGAGCGTGAGACATGAGCAAGCGCGAGGATGCGATCCGCGACAACATGAAGCTCGCGGGGACTTACAACCAGGCGTTTGAGCCGATCATCAAGACGCTCGCCCGCATCCAGACGGAGCTTGCAAAGGCCGAGCGCGATTGGCGCGCGAACGGCGGCGAGTTTGTGACCGAGTACACCAACAAAAGCGGCGCGACCAACGCAGTAAAAGACCCGTACTACTCCGTGGTCGAGGGGCTGCGCGGGCAGATCGTCGACATCTCGGCGCAGCTTGGTCTGACGCCGACCGGCCAGCGGCGCGTGCTCGGCAACGCGAAGGCAGCGCCGACCGGACCGACCGCGCTGGAGCGCGCACTCGCCGAGGCACGAGAGAGGGCTGGGAAATGACCGGCGCGGATGCAGACCTGCTGCGCACGCAGCTCGGCGATCACCGCAACGCCTCGGACGTCCTTGCCTACGTCACCGGCTGCCTGGACGGGACGATCCTTGCCTGCCCGGATATCCGGCAGGCGTGCGAGCGCTTTGTCACGGATCTTGCCGACCCGCGCTGGGATTTTCGGCCGGCCGAGGCGGAGTACGCGATCGAGCTGATCGAGACTATGCTGTGCCACCAGCAGGGGCAGCGCCTGGACGCGACGCCGCTGCGCGGGCAGCCGTTTTTGCTGCTGCCCTACCATAAGTTTTGCGTGTACAACCTGCTCGGCTTTTATCTCCGCAGCACGTCAGAGCGCCGCTTTAAGGAGGCGTTCATCTTTGTACCGCGCAAAAACATCAAGACGACCTTTGCGGCCGCGCTCGCCTGGGCGCTGGCGCTGATCGAGTCGCCGTCCGGGTCCAAGGTGTACATCGTGTCTGCTGCGCTCAAGCAGTCGCTTGAGTCTTTCGGCTTTTTGGCCTACAACGTCCGGCGGCTTGGCCTGTCCCAGGACGACGACCCGAACGGGATGCGCATCCTGGACAACAACGCAGAGCGCAGCATCTCCGGCACGGTCGGCGACGGATCTATCTACATCAACGCGCTGGCATCTAACCCAGATCAGCAGGATAGTTTTAACGCCAACATCATCATCGCCGACGAGCTGCACGCCTACAAGTCGCCCAAGCAGTACAACGTGCTCAAGGAGGCGACCAAGGCGTACACCAACAAGCTCGTCATCGGCATCTCCACGGCCGGCGACCGCGAAAACAGCTTTTGCGGCCACAGGCTTAAGTACTGCCGGCAGATCCTCAACGGCACGATCAAGTCCGCGGACGCGGATGCGCTGTTTGTCTTTATCGCGGCGGCGCCGGTGGACGAGTCCGGCAACGTGGACTACACAAGCGCCGACGTGCAGCGGATGGCAAATCCCGCATACGGCGAGAGTATCCGCCCGAACGACATCATGACCGACGCGCTGCAGGCGCAAAACGACCCGCAGCAGCGCAAGGACTTTCTTGCCAAGTCGCTCAACGTCTACACATCGGCCATGAAGGCCTACTTTAACATCGCGGAGTTTCGGGCGTCGGATGCCAAATATCACTGGACGATCGAGGAGCTGGCGAAGCTGCCGATCAAGTGGTACGGCGGCGCGGACCTGTCCAAGATGCACGACCTGACGGCCGCCTGCCTGTATGGCGTGTATCAGGGCGTCAACATCATCATCCCGCACTGCTGGTTTCCGATCACGGCAGCGGCTGTCAAGGCCGAGGAGGACAACATCCCGTTGTTTGGCTGGCAGGAGGACGGCTGGCTGAGCATGAGCAACGACAAGTCCGTCAACCACTCGGAGATCGTGGCGTGGTTTGTGCGGATGCGGCAGATGGGCTTTAAGATCGCCGAGGTCGGGCACGACCGGAAATTTTGCCGTGAGTACTTCGCCGGCATGAAAAAGGCAGGCTTTAAGATCATCGACCAGCCGCAGTATTTTTACAAAAAATCTGAGGGATTTAGGCACATCGAGGCCGCGGCGAAAAACGGCCGGCTGTACTATCTGCACGCCGAGCCGTATGAGTACTGCGTGCAAAACGTCCGAGCGGTCGAAAAAACGGACGACATGGTGCAGTACGAAAAAATCGAGTCGACGCTGCGCATCGACGTCTTTGATGCGTCTGTTTTCGCGGCGGTCCGAATGCTGGAAAACTCTGAAAAGGCCGCGAAGGACCTCGGATGGTTTGACTGACTGGAGTGTGATGAATGGGAATTTTTACAGGCCGCGCCGCGGCCAAAAAGAGAGACGCGAGCGCTGTCGCCGGATGGCTTGTCGGCGGCGACGGATGCGGGATGCAGGTGCCCGGATACACACGCCTGATCGACTGCCCGGAGGTCGCCGCGGCAGTCGACGCGATCGCCGGAAGTATATCCAGCATGACAATCCACCTGATGGAAAACACAAAAGCCGGAGACGTGCGTGTGCGTGATGCGCTGGCATCCAAGGTGGACATCAATCCCTACAGCCTGACGACGCGCAAGACATGGATCGAGTGGATCGTGCGCACGATGCTGACGACCGGCGACGGCAACGCTTTTGTGCTGCCGGTGACGACCGGCGGATATCTGGATGACCTGCTGCCGATGCCGGACGCGGTCGCCCAGGCAGACGGAGACAGCTACGTCGTGATGTGGCGCGGTCGCACCTTTGCACCGGACGAGGTGCTGCACTTTGTGCTGCATCCGGATCTTGCCTACCCGTGGCGCGGCACCGGATACCGTGTGCAGCTGCGCGACGTAGCAGCCGGCCTTAAGCAGGCAGCCGCCACAAAAAAGGGCTTTATGTCCACGAAGTGGAAACCGTCGATCATCGTCCGGGTGGACGGTATCGCGGACGGCTTTGCCGGAAAAGACGGCCGGCAGAAGTTTTTGCAGGACTATCTGGAGACCGACCAAGCCGGAGAGCCGTGGGTGGTGCAGGCCGACCTGATGGACGTGCAGCAGATCAAGCCTTTGTCGCTGCAGGACCTGGCAATCAACGACGCCGTGACGCTGGACAAGCGCACGGTCGCCAGTGTGATGCATGTCCCGGCATTTTTGCTCGGCGTTGGCGACTATGACCAGGCAGCCTACAACAACTACGTTAGGTCGACCGTGATGGAGATCGCAACGGCGATCCAGCAGGAGCTGACCAAAAAGCTGCTGCTGTCGCCGAGTAGGTATTTTAGGCTTAACCCGCGCAGCCTGTACGCTTACAGCATGTCGGATCTGTCCGGCGTCGCGTGCAATCTTTATGTGCGCGGCCTGATGACCGGAAACGAGGTGCGCGACTGGCTGGGCATGACGCCCAAAAAGGACCTCGACCAGCTGGTTATGCTTGAAAACTACATCCCCGCCGAGATGATCGGCGACCAAAAAAAGCTGATCCAGGATCAGCAGAAGGAGGGCGCAGATGCCTGATATCAACAGCCGGCACGGCCGGCAGCTGCGGAGCATCCCGCAGCAGTTTTGCACACGGGAGGACGGAGACGAGCTGATCATCGAGGGATACTTTGCCGTCTTTGACAGCCCGTACACTTTGTGGGACGGCGTGACGGAGATCGTCAAGCCGGGCGCTTTTGCCGGATGCCTGTCCGGCGACATCCGCGCCCTGATCGACCACGACACGCGGCTTGTGCTTGGCCGCACCAAAGCAGGCACGCTGGAGCTGCGCGAGGATGCGCGCGGCCTTTGGGGCAGCATCAAAATCAATCGAGCCGACACCGACGCCATGAGCCTTTATGCGCGCGTCCAGCGCGGTGACGTCGATCAGTGCTCTTTTGGCTTTGACATTGAGGAGGAGACCTTTGTGGAGCTCGGCGGCGGACGGTGCCGCTGGGAGATCACCAAGGTCAATCCGCTGTATGAGGTCTCCGTCGTGACTTTTCCGGCCTACGAGGAGACCGCCGTAAAAGCCCGCCACGCCGATCTCGACGAGATCCAGCGCCGCGAAGCGGAGGCGTGGAGAGCGAGCATGACCAAAAGACTGACAGGAGGAGATCATCATGGCACTTAAGGTACTGCTGCTGCGCAGCAAGCTGACCGCCGTCAACGCGACGCTCGCGCAGCTGCGCGATCAGCTCGACGGGTTTGAGACCCGCGAGGCAGAGCTCGCCGCAGACATCGAGGCGGCCCAGACCGACGACGAGCGCGCCGCCTGCGAGACGGCGATCGGCGAGTTTGAGGCGGACCGCGACAAGGTGACGGCAGACATCGAGGCCGCCGAGGCAGAGGCACGCAGCCTGACCGAGCAGATCGAGGCCGCAGAGGCCAACGCAGCCGAGGCGCGCGGAGCGAGCCCGGCTGAAAAAAATCAGAGAGGAGCACACAAAACTATGCCTACCCACATCGCGGGCGATGCCCGCAGCCGTTTTTACGGCATGACCTACGCCCAGCGAGACGCATTTTTTGCCCGCGAGGACGTCACCGAGTTTTTGACCCGCACCCGTGAGATGCTCGGCCAGCAGCGTACCGTGTCCGGCGCCGCGCTCGGCATCCCGGAGGTGATGCTGGACATCATCCGCGACAACATCAACCGCTACAGCAAGCTCATCGGCTACACCCGCCTGCGCCAGGTGCGCGGCAAAGCGCGCCAGAACGTTGTCGGCACCGTGCCGGAGGCTGTGTGGACGGAGATGGTCGGCACGCTCAACGAGCTGACCGTCTCCATCAGCCAGATCGAGACCGACGGCTACAAGGTCGGCGGCTACGTCTTTGTCTCCAACTGCTACCTCGAGGACGACGACAACATCGGCCTTGCGACCGAGATCCTCGACCAGCTCGGCCAGGCGATCGGCTACGCGCTGGACAAGGCCATCCTTTTTGGCACCGGCACCAAGATGCCGGTCGGCATCGCAACCAGACTGGCCGCTGCCGAGCAGCCCGCATGGTGGGGCACCAATCAGGGCACGTTTACGGCGCTGGCGACTACCAACGTCATCAAGGCAAACTCCGCCGCCAAAAACGGCGAGGAGTTTTACGCGGATCTGATCACCGCGCTTGGCGCTGCCGATCCCAAGTACTCCAACGGCACGCCGGTGTGGGTGTGCAATCACAAGACGCACGTCGCGCTGCAGTGCAAGGCGCTTGCCTTTGACGGGGCTGCCGCCCTGACCGCCGGCGTGACGTCCGAGATGCCGATCATCGGCGGCAAGATCGTCGAGCTGGACTTTGTGCCGGACAACGAGATCATCGGCGGCTACATGGATCTGTACCTGCTGGCGGAGCGCGAGGGCACGACGCTGGAGCAGTCGCGCGAGGTAAAGTTCATCGAGGACCAGACCGCCTTTAAGGCGTCGGCGCGCTACGACGGCAAGCCGGTGCGCGGCGAGGCTTTTGTGGTGGTGCGCTACGACAACGTCGCGCCGGTGACCTCGGTGACTTTTGCCACTGACTCCGCCAACTGATGGCCGGCGGTACGGCCGAGGCGGTGCTGGCGCTGCTTAAGGCCGACCTCGGCGTGACGCACACCAAGCGCGACGAGTACTTTGCGGCGCTGATCGCCGCCGCCGGCAAGATGCTGCGCACCGAGGGCGTCGTCCTGGATATGGACGATCCCGGCGACCAGCAGCTGCTTGAGATGTACGCCGCGCACCTGCACGAGCGCAGGCAGCAGCCGACAATGGCAATGCCGCGCTATCTGCGGGCAAAAATTAACAATCGGCTCTGCGAGCAGCGGATGCAGGGCTAAAAAACTACACGCAGGTGTGTCCATTTTGGACACACCTGCAAAGGAGGGGCACGTGTGTACGATGATATCATCACGCTGGTAGCGATCGACGAGCGCGGCGACGATGCCGGCAAAAGCGAGATCTTTTGCCGACGTGAGAGCATCACGCGCGCCGAGCACTATCAGGCGGCGGCGGTCGAGCTGCACCCCGCGCTGCAGTTTCGCGTCGCCGACTGGCGTGACTATGACGGTCAGCGCTTTGTAGAGTATGGCGGTCGGCGCTATATCGTCGAGCGCACCTACGAGACGCGGGACGGCGGGCTTGAGATCGTGGTGAGGTGATGGACGCATGATGGTGATGGCAAACGAGCTCGGCGATGCGATCGCGGGTGTGCTGGCTGAGTACAGCCGCGACGTGCAGGATAAGCTGCGCAAAATCGTAGATGCAAGTATGCGCGAGCTGGTGACCACTACGCGCAAAACCGCGCCGAGGCGCAAGTCCGGCATCGGGCACTACTACAAGCAGATCGCGTCCAAGCTGACGCTTGATACGGACAGCGGATACGCGCGGACGTGGTACGTCAAATGGCCGGACTACCGGCTGACGCACTTGCTGGAGTTTGGGCACCAAAAGATCAACGGCGGCCGCGTCGAAGGCACGCATTTTTTGCAAAAAGCGGTGACACAAGTCACCGAGAAGTACTTGCAGCAAGTGGAGGAGGCGGTAAGCGGTGGCTGATATCATCCCGGTGGTGCTGGAGGGCATCCGATACACGGAGACAGTCTGGGCGATGCCGCCGGAGCTGCCGTATGCCGTGTATCATGATCACATCGACCGTCGTGGCGCTGACCTGTACAACGGCATCACCGACCATGACATCACCGTGGAGCTCTACGCGCGCAAGCCGGTGCCGGAGCTGGAGGACCAGATCGGCCGGCGGCTCGACGCGCTCGGCATCGAGTACGTCCGGCAGGAGCGCGAGTGGATCGACACGGAGCACTTTTTTATGACGGTGTACGACTTTGCATACACCGAGAAAGGATTTGCATAATTATGGCACTTAGTAAGCGCAAAGATATCACGCTGGGATCCGGAAAGCTTTACGCGCAGGAGTATACCGGCACGACCGTGCCGGAGACCGACGCGATCTGCACGGACGATAACATCCTGGGCTACATCTCCGGCGGCGCGACGCTGTCGTATAAGCCCACCTTTTACACTGCCAAGGACGATCTTGGACTTGTGTCCAAGACGGTGATCACTGCCGAGGAGGTGACGCTTAAGTCCGGCGTGATGACGTGGGACGGCAACACGTTGGCCAAGCTCAGCGCGACTGCCCGCGTGACGGAGACCGACGCAGCGAGCGGAAAGCCCGCGAAGCGATCCGTTAAGATCGGCGGCGTAGACAACGCCGACGGCAAAAAGTACGTGCTGTGCTTTAAGCACGCTGACAAGGACGGCAAGCGCGAGCTTTACGTGCGCATCGTCGGCAAAAACCAGTCCGGCTTTGAGATCGCCTTTGTGAAAGACAAGGAGACCGTGATCGACGCCGAGTTTGCTGCCGACCCGATGGACTCGGAGGGCACGCTGATCTACTACGATGAGGTGTACACGGCATGACAAATCGCTTTACACTTGGCCAGCACAAGGCAATCTTTACGCTGGAGCTGCAGGACGGCCGCGAGCTGCTGCTGACCGTGCCGCCGCTGAGCGTTTTTAAACGGATGACGGCTATGCAGGACAGCGCGGGCGTGGACGAGATGATCGACATCGTCTGCGACATCCTTAACTGCAACCGCACGGGCGCGACGCTTACGCCCAAGGAGGTCGCCGGGCTTTTTGCCTTTGACGATCTCGTCGGCTTTTTTGCCGCATACTCGGACTTTGTCGCGGGGGCGACCAAGGCAAAAAACTGACAATCCCGTACTATCCCGATGACGGTGATGGTACGGGATGCCACTACACGATCGAGACGGTCGGAGAGCATCTGGTGGCACAGTACGCCAACATGCCCTTGCCGGACGTCTGCGATCTGCTGCTGGATGACTATATGCTGCTGCTGCGCGACGCCTTTATCGCGCGCAAGCTGCAGTCGGAGGACGGCCGCGAGTATCTGGATAACGCCTGGAGGCTGGAGCAGACTGAGCCGGATGTGGACGGGCTGCGCAGCACCTTCGGGCGGCAGGAGGAGGTGGATGCTTGAGCGGCAAAGGTACGACACTTAAGGGCATCACCGTCGAGATCGGCGGCGACACCACAAAGCTTGGCGACGCGATCCTTAAGGCGCGCAAGTCGGCAAAAGATTTGAGCGGCGAGCTACGCGGCGTCGAGTCGCTGCTTAAGCTTGATCCCACCAACACCGTCCTGCTTGCGCAAAAGCAGGACATCCTCGCCGAGTCGATCGCCGGTGCGAAGGACAAGCTTAAGATGCTGATCGCGGCGCAGGAGTCGATGTCCAAGCAGCTCGCCGATGGCAAGATCAGCCCGGAGCAGTACCGCGATTTTGAGCGGGAGATCGAGTCGACGCGCCAGCAGCTCACCCGGCTGGAGGCAGCCGCCTCCGGGACGGACGACGCCGTCGCGGACGTCGGCGACGCAGCAGAGGAGGCCGGCGAAAAAGCCGAAAAAGCCTCCGGCGGATGGTCCGTCCTAAAGGGCGTGATGGCGGATCTCGCCTCGAGCGCGATCAAGACAGCTGTAAGCACCGTCGTGGACGGCGCAAAAAAGATGGTATCTGCCGGCCTGGAGTACAACCAGGCGATGGAGGGGTACGTCACAAACTTTACGACGATGCTCGGAGGCAGCGCGGAGGCTGCAAACGGCATGGTTGGGAGCCTGCAAAAGCTGGCATCGGCCACGCCGCTGGCCATGTCTGACCTCGCCGGCGGCGCGCAGACGCTGCTTGCCTTTGGCGTGGCGTCGGACGACGTGTCCGGCACGCTGCAGCGCCTTGGCGACATCTCGCTCGGCAATGCCGACAAGATGCAGTCGCTCGCCCGCGCCTACGGCAAAGCCACGGCGCAGGGCAAGCTTACCGGCGAGACTGTCCAGATGATGATCGACGCCGGATGGAACCCGCTGATCGACATCTGCGATCAGACGGGCGAGAGCATGGAGGATGTGCAAAAGCGCATGGCCGCCGGCAGCATCTCCGCCGAGGAGCTGACGCAGGCGGTAAATCACGCGACGGACGCCGGAGGGAAGTTCGCGGGCGGCATGGAGGCGGCCAGTAAGACGGTCGCCGGTCTAACGTCGACGCTGCAGGACAACGTAAACGCAATGCTGGGCGAGCTGATGCAGCCGGTATCCGACGCGATGCTGTCGACGCTGCTTCCGACGGCGATCGACGCTGTCGACCAGCTGACGACGGCGTTTGAGGACGAGGGCATAGACGGCTTTTCGCGCGTCGCCGGCGACCTGATCGCGTCGCTGTCCGCGCAGCTGGTATCATACGCGCCGCAGGCAATCCCGGCAGCGCTTGCCTTTATCGGCGCACTGGTGACGGGGCTGCTTTTGGCGACGCCGGACCTGACGGGTACGGCGATCGAGCTGGTGGGTGCGCTGCTGCTCGGCATCGCGGATCAGCTGCCGGGCATCATCACTGCGGCGATGTCCGCGCTGCTCGGCATTGTGGGCAAGATCACGTCCCCCGAGTCGATCACGCTGCTGATCCAGGCTGCGATGCAGCTGATGCTGGCACTTGCCCGTGGGCTTATCGCGGCGATCCCGCAGCTGATCGATGCCGTCCCTGGCATCATCACAAATCTCGTAGAGTCTTTTTACGCGATGCTGCCGGAGATCATCGGCGTGGGCATCGAGATCGTCATCGCGCTGGCGTCCGGGCTTGTGTCCAACGCCGGGCACATCACCGCGGCTGTGCCGCGCCTGGTGGAGACGATCGTCCGCGGCTTTTTGGCCGCCGTAAAGTCCTACTGGGACATCGGCAAGTCCATCGTCGACGGCATCCGGCAAGGCATCACGGAGCAGTGGCAGCGGCTTAAGTCGGATGTGTCCAATCTTTTTACGGGGCTTGTCAGCTGGATCAAAAATTTGCTCGGCATCCACAGCCCGTCGCGCGTCTTTGCGGATATCGGCCAAAACATGGCGGCCGGCATCGGCGCCGGCTGGGACGACACCATCGGCGACATCAATCGCAAGATCGGCGAGTCGCTGCAGCCGCAGTACGTCGTCGGCGTGGATTTGCAGGGACTGTATGCGCAGTCGGCTACGCTGCAAGCGGCCGCTGCTCCGGGCGCCGGCGGCGACATCGCCGCCGTGCTCGAGCGCATGGATCGCCTCGAGCGCGCGATCACCGGGATGCAGATCTACATGGACGGCGACGCGCTTGTCGGCTCGGTCGCCACGCGCATGGACTATGCGCTCGGCGGCATCTACACAAGAAAGGCACGGAGGACTATCTAATGGAGCTGTCTTGCAAAATCGGCGGCGTGCAGTACGACGGACTGCAGCTGATGGGCGTGCAGATCGGACTGCCGGACGTAAAAACGCAGACCGTCAGCGTCCCCGGCGCGGACGGCGAGCTGGATCTTACCGATGCGCTGACCGGCGAGCCCGTCTTTGGCAACCGCACGATCAAGCTTAAGCTCGGCTTTTGCCCGCATGGATCTTTTGACTTTTATGCTTTTGCCGCTGCCATACATGGGCAGCGGCGCAAGCTGGAGCTCGACGGCCGTGACGGCTATTACATCGGGCGGTGCACGGTCGGCACGCCGGACACATCGCTGGATCGCACGATCTTTGATCTGACGATCAACGCAGACCCCTACCGGCTGGATAACGCCGAGGTATCCGTAAAGATCCCGATGCTCGCGGCGTCGGGCAACGTCCTGATCGGCCGGAGCGTGACTGCGGTCGGATCATCGTCGTCAGTCGATGAAAACTTTGACGTCGTCGGAGACGGCGCTAGCAGTGTGCTACGCATCAAGTCCGTTGTCGACACCGGTGGCGGCGTGTATGGCTACGCACGCTTCCGGCTGCCATGGCCGACCGCCGGAAGCTGCCTTGTGTCCGCGGACATCACCGGCGGGTGGTACACCATCGTGGACGCATCCGGTAAGCCATACGGCGACGGCAAAAGCAGGTGGATCTCCAACGTGCCGGTCGGCGGGCTGTACATGATGCTGGAGACGATCAACCCCGGCGGGTGCACAGCAAGCAACATCAAGCTTTTCCGCGCGCAGCCCGGATCGCTTTCCGGGCTGTGCAGTGACCGGCTGATGTATCCGGTATCTGATCTGGGCGGTGTGCAGATCTATCGCTGTGATCGCACGTATGCCCCGGCGACGCTCGGCGACCGCGAGACATCCAGCCCGTATCTGCAGATCCGTAAGACGCCGGACTACGCATACGCGATCGGCGGCGCGGCCGGCGAGCTTACGCTTACCGGGCGGAGGGGGTGGATCTGATGTACGCTGGCTATACAGACGGTACGCTGCTTTTCGCGGTCGGCATGTCCGGGCGCGAGATCTCTGCCGGCACGCTGCACCGCGCAGTCGGTGAGATCGACTCGGCGGACTTTGTGCTGCCGCCGTCCAACACGATGCGCGACGTGCCGATCAAGCGCGCGTCCGTTATATCGATCCAAAAAGACGGCGTGGAGATCTTTCGCGGATCCGTGGCGGACACGTCCACGGATCTGCGCGGCAGCCGCACCTATAGCGTGGACGGTGCGATGCTGTGGCTGGGTGATATATGCAAAGCGCCTTTTACGCTGACATCCAGCACGATTGAGTACTATGTCACCGCGCTGCTGACGCAGTATAACGCCGCGTGCGCACCTGCGCGCAAGATCTTGCTTGGTACGGTGGACTCCGCGCTGCCGACGCTGTCAGTGCAGCATACAGAGTATGTATCTACGCTGTCGCTGCTGCAGGAGGCCATGACGGCCGTCGGCGGGACGATGCGCCTGCGATACGCCGGCGGCAGCGTATACCTGGATGTGCACAAAAGCTATCGCCATATGTGCACGCAGCAGGTGGATATCCGTAAAAATTTACTAAATCTTACCGACAAAATCGACGGCGCGAACTTGCTGACGCGCGTCTACCCAGTCGGCAATGACGGGCTGACGATCGACAGCGTAAACGGCGGGATCCCGTATCTGATCAACGCCGACGCTGAGGCACTGTATGGCCGCATCGACGGTACGATGCAGGTAGACACGGATGATCCTGCCGTGCTTAAGTCGACGGCGGCGTCTTATCTTGCCAAAAACTGCGGCTTGTCGCGCGGAATCGAGGTCAGCGCGGCGGACCTGTCCGGCGCTGACACGGAGCTGGAGCCTTTTGATGTCGGCGACAGCGTGCGCGTGGTGTCGCCGCCGCACGGCATCGACACCGTGATGACGGTGTCCAAAGTGGACACAAGTCTCGTCGGTGACAAAGACAGCCTGACGCTTGGCTGGGGCAGTAAGACGCTGACCGGCGCCGTCGCCTCCGGCGGCGGGTCAGCGGGCGGGTCTGTGGCTGTGCCTGGCGGAGGGATCGACGTGGACAGCGCGCTATCTGACACATCCACAAATCCGGTGCAAAACCGGGCGATCAAGGCCGCGCTGGACACCAAGGCCGACAAGACTGCCCTGGGCGATAAGATGGACAAGTCCGGCGGGACTTTTACGGGCAATGTCGCCGGCAAGTACTTTACCGGTACATGGCTGCAGACAACAGAGGCAACCGACCTCGGCCGCGTACCCGGCAAGATCGCCGTGCGCGCGAGCTTGTCGCACTACGGCACGACCATGCTGTCAACCAAGATCGACTCCATCAGCAAGGTGCTCGCGGCCACGCCATACGCGGTAAAAACGGCGCTGGACGCGGCAAAAGCATACGCGGATAGCGTCGTCACCGGCGCAGACTATGTCGCCGAGCAGGGATCAAATGACTTTTGGACGTGGCGCAAGTGGGCGTCTGGGATCGCGGAGCTGTGGGCGATATCCGGCGTCGATCAAATTACGATCACGTCCGCGTGGGGGAGCATGTACTACGGCACGTGGATGGACTTGCCGAGCAACGTCGCAGCACGGCAGTATCCTTTTGCCTTTATCGCCACGCCGTCGGTGTCGGCGTCTTATAGTGGCGGGGATAAGGACGCTTGGCTGATATCCACTTTTGGCGCAAGCGACGATCTGCTTACCCGCGCACCGGCGTATGCACTCGCACGGCCTACCACGGCGACGATACTAACTCCACGCATCAGCTACTACGTTGTAGGCAGATACAAGTAAGGGGACATCGTATGACAAGCAAAAAACAAACGGAGGTGCTATATGGATCATGTAATCACAGATAATCGCGCGTGGGTGCCCACGGAGATCATGGTAAGCGCGGCGATCATGGCAAAGACCGACACGGAGATCGACGCAGCGCTCGGCCGCGAGCAGGCGGCCGGCACGATCATCTACACGGCAGGGTACGATCAGATCAAGCAAAAGGCGCTCGACGGCAGCTGGGTGGAGGTGGCAAAGTGACTGCAAAGGATGTGATCCTTGCGCGCAGGCTCGGCGGCGGATCCGGCGGCGGAGGCGGAGATGCTATCACGGATGGAATTGTCGTCAAGGAGCGAGACGCGGACGGGTATGCCACAGTAGTAGACTTTTACGGGACTTCGATCCGGATAGCTCAGTTTTACGGCGGGAATCCATACGGGGCAGCCGATGTCACCCCTTTTAAGCACCTTGTGCGGATCAATACCAAAAACATCGTGGCATCAATTGATGCCTATGGGCTCGCGGGGTTGCCAAATCTCCAGCCGCAAGGGCTGGATCTGTCGCGCGTTGAACGGCTGTCGGGCATGCAATTCGGGACAGGCTCAAACTCTGCGGAATTTGCGCTTATCTGCCCACAGTGCGTCGAAATAACAGAAAATGGATGCAAAAGCAGCGGCATTACATCCGCGTCTTTCCCGGAGCTTACAAAAATAGGCAACGGCGCTTTTTCCGGGTGTACGCGCGTAAAGGCGATTGCAATCCCTAAAATTACAGCCCTTGGCCTTTACACATCGACCATCTTTAAGAACTGCAAGTCTATGGAGACGCTTGACGTCGGAAGTATCGGCCACGCCGTTACATCTTGGGGCTCCGGAAATTTTGATGGGTGCACGCAATCCGGACTCGTCGTGACGCTGTATACAACTGGGAAAAAGGTTGATGCGCTGAACGCAAGCGTCCGAGATGGGGCTACCAATGCAAGGATCATCATCAAGGCGGCGGAGGACACGGCTTACAACGGCGCTACCTATGCGGCTGGCGACACCATCATCACATCGACGCCGGAGGTGGCAACATGAGGCAAAGACACATCTTGTATACATTTGGTGACGGCACAAAGCGCAGCCGCGTCAATCTGTTGGCCGGTGCCGGCAAGCTGCTGACTAACGACGGTGGCGTGACGACCTACACCTGCGTCGACGTAGACACGACCGACGGCTGGACGGAGATCGACGCGCCCAGCGAGGAGATCAGCGACACGGAGGCGCTGCGGATCATAACGGGAGGTGCTGCCGATGACACGTAAGGATGCGATGGCTTACCGCGCGGCGATCGATCTGGCTGCGCAGTCTCTGGACGACACCAAGGCCGTGGAGGCGCAGTGCCTGTACCCGGACTTTGCGGTAGGAGTCCCTTACACTGCCGGAGACCGGCTGGTGTATGACGGCAAGCTGTACAAGGTGCTGCAGGCACACACCAGTCAGGCGGGCTGGACGCCGCCGGCTGCGCCGTCGCTTTTCGCCGAGGTGCTGCCCGGACAGGGCGGCACCGGTATCGGCGAATGGAAGCAGCCGGACAGCACAAATCCCTACCAAAAGGGCGACAAAGTGACGCACAACGGCAAAACATGGGAGTCAACGGCCGACAACAACGTATGGGAGCCCGGTGTGTACGGCTGGACGGAGGTGTAAAGGATGGACATCGTGGAGGCTATTGCCACCAAAAATAAGTGCTATCAGGTGGCGACACCGCTGACGCCGCGCGGCATCATGCTGCACAGCATCGGCACGCCGCAGCCCAACGCGGCGGTGATGGCGCGCGGCTACAACCAGTACCAGCCGGGCGGGAGGAGCGTGTGCGTGCACGGCTTTATCCAGCGCGACGGGACGTACTACCAGACGCTGCCGTACACCATGCGCGCGTGGCACTGCGGCGGGAGCGCCAACAGCACGCACATCGGCATCGAGATGACGGAGCCCGCCTCCATCGTCTACACCGGCGGCGCGAACTGGCGTGACCTTGACCCTGCTGCGACCGAGGCGCACGTGCGCGGGACGTATGCCGCAGCCGTGGAGCTTTTCGCGCAGCTGTGCACGCAGTACGCGCTGGACCCGCTGGCCGACGGCGTGATCATCAGCCACGCCGAGGGCGCGGCAAGAGGCATCTCCAGCGCGCACGCAGACCCTACGCACCTGTGGCGGGAGTTTGGGCTGACGATGGACGGCTTTCGGGCGGACGTTGCCGCAACAATTGCGGCAAAAAATACAGACACAAACGAGGAGGACGACATGGTAAGATACGACAGCATCGACGATGTGCCCGGCTGGGCGCGAGGCACAATCAAGGAAATGATGGACGCAGGTCTGATCGCCGGTACTGGCGGCGGCAAACTCGGCTTGAGCGATGATATGCTGCGGATGCTGTACATCATGTGGCATATGCGTGATAAGCGCTATGGCCGCGTCGTTGACGGCAAGGTGATGGACGTGCCTGCGTGGGCGCAGGACACTGTGCAAAAGCTTGTCGACGATGGTGTGCTTGCGGGCGTAGGCGATGGCAAGCTGGATCTGTCGCTGGATATGCTGCGCACGCTGGCCGTGTGCCAGCGGATGATGGACGGTGACGCAAAGTGACTACATATCAGTGGCTTTGCCTGCTGGGCGTGCCATCGCTGCTGATCGCGGCGCTGCTGGCCATGATCCGGCATCTGGCGGCGCAGATCCAGCACGACCGCGCGGACACAGCGGCGACAAAGCTCGGCGTGCAGGCGCTTTTGCGCGCGCAGATGATATCCGACTACAACAAATGGTCGGACAGGGGCTACGCCCCGATCTATGCAAGACAGAATTTTGAAAATTGTTGGGGGCACTACCATACTTTGGGCGCAAACGGCGTGATGGACGACATCCACGAAAAATTTTTGCAGCTCCCGACGCAAGAAAAATGACAAAGAAAGGATGATAAAAATGGAACTCGGAATTGCATCTGTGGCGGCGATCACCGCCATCGCGTATCTGCTGGGCATGGCCGTCAAGGCCACCAGCGTGGCCGACAAATGGATCCCCATCATCTGCGGCGGCGTCGGCCTGATCCTCGGCGTCGTCGCCTGGGCGATGGGCGTGCCGGACTTCCCGGCGCACGACTGGCTCAACGCTGCGGCCGTCGGCATCGTGTCCGGATGGGCGGCGACGGGGCTGAATCAGAGCGTGAAGCAGCTGACGGATAATAAATAATTGGGCAAAGTAAGGCCGCCGGAGCGTAAGTGCTCCGGCGGCTTTGTGATTTTAAATTTCTGTGCCATCTGGCAGCGTAAACTTGATGTTGACTTTGCAGCCGAGTGCTTCTCCGACGCGCTCCCATTCTTCTACGGTAAATTTTCCGGTATTCAGCCGTTTGTTAAGCAGCTGGGGGGACCATCCGAGCCGTCGCGCCAGCTCGGAGTTTGTAATCCCAAAATACGCAAGCTTCATTTCAATTATTTGCCGCGCTGTCACGGTATCACTTCCTTCTGTTAGATAGCATAACCTATTTAGTTTAACGTGTCAACTAAAAATTTTCTGAAATATCCGAAAAAGTTAAAATATATGGTTGACATTATAAACTATTTGGTTTATAATAATACTCGTAAGGCAGAGGGAAACCTCTTGTGAAAGGAAGTGAGGGAATGACCGAGATGAACGTCACAGAGGCGCTGCTGAAAGCAATCCTCGAACTCATCGAGAAGTGCGAAACGCTTGAAGAACTTCGCGAGAGCGTCAAGCGCATCATGCATGAGTAAACAAAAAGAGTAGCGGCACCGACCAAAGCCCCGCTACTCGCACCCGAGAAGGTGAGCCGGGAGCCTTACCCCGGCCACCTTGATTATAAACCGAGTAAGGCAGAAAAATCAAGGAGGTACACAAAATGAAGTATGAAGTCTATGAAAACAACGGCGGCGCAGTTATGCTTGCCATTCTGAACGACGATCTTGCCCCGGTCGCAATTTTTGAAAACTGGGAATACGGCCCGCGCGGCATCCTCGCCGACGCACTGCAGCAGCTGTCCGAAGATCCTGCCGCGTGGGAAGTCTGGGACGGCGATCTGACGGAACGGCTGGCTACGGAATGGCCGCTTTATCATGCGGCCTACGGAAACCCGCTGACGGTGGCGGAGCTGTATGCGTATATCTCTGCGAACGACGATCTGATCATCGACGCGGACGGCGATATGGTAGACGTGTCCCGCATGGGCTACGCGGTGCGCGAGGCGCTCGGCCTTCCGGAAGACGACGAGTAATGCGCGCAGCAATCTATATCCGGGTATCAACAAGCGAACAGGCGGAAGAGGGATATTCCCTCTCCGCCCAGCGCAAAAGCTTGGTGCAGTGGTGCGATGATCGCGCCTATGATGTAACCGACGTGTACGCCGACGAGGGCATAAGCGCGAAGGATATCAAGCACAGGCCGGAGATGCTGCGATTACTTACAGACGTGCAGTCCGGAAGCATCGACGTCGTGTGTGTTTGGGCACTTAGCCGGTTAACGCGCAGCGTGGCCGATCTGTATAGCGTTTGGGACATGTTTGCAGCGCATGGATGTGCGCTGATCAGTTACACGGAAGCATTTGACACGACGACGCCGACAGGGCGCGCCATGATGGGCATGCTCGGGATTTTTGCTCAGATGGAACGAGAATTTACGGCAGAACGTGTCAGCGCGGCGATTGCCGAACGGGCAGCGCAGGGAAAGCGGACGTGCAATGAAGTCCTTGGCTATGACCTCGATGGCAAGGACAGCCTGAAGATCAACCCGGCGGAAGCGGAGCGCGTGCGGTATATTTTTGATCGTTACTTGGAATATCGCAATCTGTCGGCCGTTGCCGAGCTGTGCAGATTGCGCGGCTACACCGGGAAACGCGGTAGAGTACAGACTGCCGAATCAATCCGGCGGATACTTATCTGTCCGGTATATGCTGGCTACAACAGCTATAAGGGCCAGTTGTACAAGGGATGTCACGCGCCCATCATATCTGTCAAAGATTACAATCGTGTGCAACGGATACTACAGCAGCGAGGGAAGCGAGTCAGGATACTGTATCAGCAAATCAAATGACAAACTGCGGTGGCATAGGGATAATCATGGGGATATATATTTGCGCCATATCTCGCAATGCAGTAATACCAATGCATAGTGGCAATGCACACCATGCTTGACGTGCGGAGGGTCACAGGTTCAAGTCCTGTATCGTCCACCAAAGGTCCACTGCAAGAAATTGCGGTGGGCTTTTTTTATCCGGCCGCCCGGCGCAAAGATGCGCTGGGCTTTTTCTTGCCAAATTTTGTACGGGCAATTGAGGTTTTTGCAGATCTGTGCTACAATGCTTCTGGCAATGCACAGTGCTGCGGTGCGCGATGGAGGTGCGGGTGATGGAATGGGACGAGTACTACAGAAAATTCGACGAGTGGGCAACGTCCACGCAGATCAGCCGCCTCAGCGCACTGACTTCCTACGGCCCCTCAGACGAGGTGGTAGAGGTCGCGCAGGGGCTGATGGATGAAACGGCGGCCTCCCGCCTGATCCGCAGGGCGCTTGCAGCCGGCGTGCAGTTCACGGCGGAGGAGATCTGCAAGCTGGTGAATTGCTGCAATGCGGCGGTGATGAATGCACTTTTGGAAAATTCGACCTGCGCCTTCACGCGCGAGCAGCTTGAGGATCTCTGGGGCGCTGTCGATGATGCGGTGCTGGAGCAGACCGCGCGCAGGTGCCGCGTGAAGCTGTTTGATGACGACGAGGAAGAAGAGGAAGACGACGAGCCTGAGCAAGCGGAGTTTCCGCCGCCGAAACACAGACGCGAGCCGAAGCTCGGCTTCTGGACGCTGCTGGGCGCCGCCTTACTCGGCGCACCACCGGGCGATGATGGGCACGGCGGGCGCTGCACCGGCGACTGTGCACACTGTCCGCCGCACTTCGGCTATCGCTACGGCCGCTGGTATTATGGTCACGGCCATGTCTACGGCTGCGAATTTGGCGGAAACCGCGGCGACGGTTATGACTGAATGCATTTGGGAGGTACTTATGAATCGGACGATCACCATCAAGGGCGTCGGCAGGCTGAGCCTGAAACCGAATCAGGTCGCGGTGACGCTGCGCCTGAAAACGACCGATCCGGTCTATGAGGAGGCCATGCGCGCGGCTACGGCGGAGCTTGCGCAGCTGCGCGCCGCGATCGCCGGCGTCGGTTTTGCCGAGGACGATCTGAAGACCGCGAGCTTCGACATCGATACGGTATATGAGAGCGACTGTGACAGGGACGGCAATTACCGCAGGCGCTTCATCGGCTACCGCGTCACGCATGAGCTGAAGCTGGAGCTTGCATACGATACGCAGCGCCTGTCCCGGACGCTCGGCGCGATCGCGGCGTGTGTCGCCGAACCGGAGCTGACCATCCGGTTCACGGTCAAGGATCAGGACGCCGTGAATGCGGCGCTTTTGGAGAGCACCTGTGTCAATGCAAAACAAAAAGCGGAGATCCTGACCCGCGCCGCCGGTGTGACGCTCGGCACGCTCCTCTCGATCGATTATAACTGGGGCGAGCTGCACCTGTATTCGCCGACGAGCTGCTCGGTCGGAAGCGCCGACTTGGCGGAGACCTGCGGTGCGCCGGCGGATATGGCGATCGAACCGGACGATATCGACGTGAGCGACAGCGCAGTTTTTGTGTGGGAGATCCGATGAGCTCCGCAGCGTTTGACCATTAAAATAACCGATGCCGGGCAACGGGCGTCGGAATGTATGCTTCAGGAGGAGACCTATGAAAGCACTGACCTATCTCGAGCGCGGCCGCTTTGCCGTGACAGAAAAGCCGAAGCCGGTCGTGACTGACCCGCGTGACGCCGTTGTGCGTGTGACGCTCGGTTCGATCTGCACCAGTGACCTGCACATCAAGCACGGCTCTGTGCCGCGCGCCGTGCCGGGCATCACCGTCGGTCATGAGATGGTCGGCGTCGTGGAGTCTGTCGGCGCGGAGGTAAAGACCGTCCGCCCCGGCGACCGGGTGACGGTGAACGTGGAGACCTTTTGCGGCGAGTGCTACTTCTGCCGTCACGGCTGGGTGAACAACTGCACCGACCCCAACGGCGGCTGGGCGCTTGGCTGCCGCATCGACGGCGGGCAGACGGAGTTTGTGCGCGTGCCTTACGCCGATCAGGGGCTGGATAAGATCCCGGACGGCGTTACCGATGAGCAGGCGCTGTTCGTCGGTGACATTCTGGCCACCGGCTTCTGGTCTGCGCGCATTTCGGAGATCACGCCGGAGGACACCGTGCTCATCATCGGCGCAGGACCGACGGGGGTGTGCACGCTGGCGTGCGTCCTGCTCAAGCAGCCCAAGCGCGTCATCGTCTGCGAGAAAGACCCAACGCGCATTGCACTCGTGCGCGAGCACTATCCGGACGTGCTGCTCTGCCGGCCGGAGGCGTGTGAGGACTTTGTGCGCGCACACAGCGACCACGGCGGCGCGGATGTGGTGCTCGAGGTCGCGGGCGCGAAGGATACCTTCGAGCTTGCGTGGCGCTGCGCGCGCCCCAACGCCATCGTGACGGTGGTCGCCCTCTATGACGAGGCGCAGACGCTGCCGCTGCCGGATATGTACGGCAAGAATCTCATCTTCAAGACCGGCGGCGTGGACGGCTGCGACTGTGCCGAGATCCTGCGCCTGATCGCGCAGGGGAAGATCGACACCACGCCGCTCATCACGCACCGCTTCCCGCTCAGCGAGATCGAGGAGGCGTATCGCATCTTTGAAAACCGGCTTGACGGCGTCATCAAGGTGGCGATCACGGCGGAGTAACGCAGCGGGGAGGGCGCGCAATGACCAGAGACGAACTGCAGCGGTATATATTCGATCATTACAGCACTGAGCCGGACTATCCGTGGCCCGGTGCGCCGAACCATGCCGTGTTCCGGCACGGCGGCAACCGGAAGTGGTTTGCGCTGGTTCTGGACGTGCCGCGCAATAAGCTCGGTCTGCCCGGCACGCAGATGATCGACGTGGTGAACCTCAAGTGCGATCCGATCCTTATTGGCTCGCTGCGGGGTGAGCCGGGGATTTTCCCGGCCTACCACATGAACAAGGACAGATGGCTCTCCGTGGCGCTGGACGGCAGCGCGGCAGACGATCAGATCCGGCTGCTGCTGGAGCGGAGCTATGCGGCAACGCTCCCGAGACCGCGCAAACGAAAGCAGCCATGATGCCGCAGATACATAGAAAACGCGCAGCAGGGGCAGCCATTGGCCGCCCTTGCTGCGCGCTTTGTGATATGCTCAGGTTTGCTCACTGTTCGTGTCTGCTTCGGTTTCCGTTTCCAGGGCTTCCGGCGTGTCCGAGCGGCTGCGGCGTGTGCGCATTTTGCCGAGCAGCCGGTTGAGCCGCTTTTCAATGTCGCGCGAGAGCTCAGCGGCCTTGGCCGCAACTTCGTCGGTGGGGGAGGGGTCGCTGTCCGCGTCTGCGGGCGCTTGTGCATCCGGTGCTGCGGGTGCTTCGGTCTCCGCCTCCGGCGTTTGCTCCGGCAATTCCGGCTGCGCGAGCAGCGTCTGGAGCAGCTCCATGTCCGTCACGATCCGCTCGGACTCGATGCCGAGCGCGCGCGCGTCATGCTCGAGCACGGCGATGAGCAGGTCATAATAATCCCCGTCGCACTTGAGCGCCTTTGCGATCTGCGGCAGCGCCTTCTCGTGGAACGTGCGCAGGGAGTGATCTCCAAGCCCGATGTATTCGAGCAGCTGCTGGCGCGCCGTGTCCTCGGACATGGTGCGGTCGATATAATACGTGCTGCCGTAGAGCCCGTAGAGCACGCGCTGCGCGTCAAAATAGCCGAGGCGCATATTCCGGCGGCTCTGTTCGGCGTCAAAATTCAGGATGTTGCCGAGGTCGACCGTCGGGCCGATTGTCGTCACGTGCACATCGTCCGGGATGCGAAAGCGCTTTTCGATGCCGAAGCCGAAGATGCGCAGCGCGATGATGTCCTTGCAGCCGTCCTCCACGAGCGCGTGGATGGGCACAACGTCCTGCACGCCGCCGTCGGCGTAATACTTGCCGCCGAGCTTCTCGAGCCGGAACGCCGGCAGATAGGCGCTGGCAAGCAGCATGTCGCACAGCTCGTCGCGGCTCAGGTCGGAGGCGCGCAGCTCCAGCTCCTGCCGGTCGGACAGGGAGTAGGTGACGATGAAAAAGTCCGTGTCGGAGTTGCAGACCTTGTCCGCGTCCACGGTCTCGGCGACCCACTTGCGCAGCGGCGTCACGTCAAAGCCGCGGTTGCGGATGATCTCGGCCACGCTGCGCAGGGTGTTTTTGAGCTCCGAGAGGGGAATGTCGCGGTTCATCAGGCGGCGCATTTCCTCGTCGTCCACGTCCATGACCTGGGAAAAGTGGATGTTGTTCCAGACGTCCTCCGCTTTTTGCAGGTCGTCCATGACGATCATGGCGCCGTTGAGCGCACCGACGGATGTGCCGGATACGGCGGAAAAACGGATGCCGGCCTCGCGCAGCGCTTTCCACGCACCGATCTGGTAGGCGCCCTTTGCGCCGCCGCCCTCGAGCGCCAGACCATAGGTCTTGTTACGATCCAGTTTCAGTTCCATGTCGATTCTCCAATCTGTAGATTTGCGCGCTGCGCGGCGGCAGGTCGAACGCGGCCACACCGTCGTGAATGGCGGCGCGCGCGCCCGTGACGCACTCGAGCGCACGGTCATAACTGCTGCGCACGAACGAGAGCCGCGTCTCCTCGTTCAGACCGGCGCCGGGGCAGGTGAGCTCTACATGGCAGCGCACCGTGTGCGCCGCACGGTTGACGGCCAGCAGCAGCGCCTCATCCTCGGCCTCAGCGCCGAAGGCGTCGTGCCCGCCCGTGATGATGCGCAGGATGCACACCACGTCGCCCGCCGGGGCGAACACGGCGATCTCGCCGCGCTGCAGCGCCGGATGCGCATGGCGCAGCGCCGAGAGCTTGGCGTACCATTGCAGCGTCTGCGTATCGCACATCTGCAGCGGTGCACGGTTGAAGGGGTCGCACAGGCCCTGCATTCCCGCCTCGTCCCCATAGTAGATCGACGGGATGCCCGGCAGCCAGAACTGCACGGCCGCCGCGAGCGGCTGCAGCTGCGCACCGCGCGCTGTCATGGCGTCCGTAACGTCGAGCGCTGCCAGCTGTGCGCGTGTGCGGCTGCGGGGGTCAAAGTCCAGCGCCAGCGCCGAGCGCGTGCGCGCCACGTCGTGGCTTGCCGTCAGGTTCATGAGCGCGTAGTACAGCGGCTGCGGATAGTTCAGCCGCTGACTCAGCAGCAGATCTGCGAGCGCGCGCGCCGTGCTGCGACCGGTCAAAAACAGGATCAGCGCGTCGCGCAGGGGATAGTTCATGACGCTGTCGAGCGCATCGCCGAGCGCGTATTGCCGCCGCGCACCGTAGCTGACCTTCGTCACGGCATCCTCCCACACCTCGCCGAGGAGTACACTGTCGGGATCGGCCTGCTTGGCGGCGGTGCGCAGGTCGCGCAGTACATCGTCCGGCAGCTCGTCGGCCACGTCCAGCCGCCAGCCGGACGCGCCGTCGTGCAGCCATGCTCTGACAACGCTGTGTTCGCCCGTGATCATGTATTTGCGCCAGTCGGGGTTGGCGGTGTTGATGGCGGGCAGGTCGCGGAAATTCCACCAGCACCTGTAGTCATTGGGGTAGTGGGCGAAATCGTACCAGCGTGTATAGACGGAATTGCTGCTGTTATACGCGCCGCAGCCGGGATAGTGCCGGAAGCGGTTGAAGTAGCGGCTGTCTGCGCCCGTGTGGGCAAACACGCCGTCAAGCACGATGCGGATGCCGCACGCTCCGGCGGCAGCACACAGCTTCCTGAAGTCCGTGTTCGTGCCGAGGATCGGATCGACCTTCCGGTAATCTCCGGTGTCGTAGCGGTGGTTGGAGGCGCTCTCGAAGATGGGGTTGAGATACAGCACCGTCACGCCGAGCTTTTGCAGATACGGCAGCCGGTCCGCGATGCCGCGCAGCGTGCCGCCGTAGAAGTCGACGGGCGCATATTCGCCCTCGGGGGTGTTGGCCTGCCACTCGACCGGCTCCTCCCAATCGGCGTGCGCATGCACGGTCTGCTCCATGCGGCGGTGGTGCTCCATGCCGCGCTGCGCGGTGGCGGAGCTGTCGCGCGCAAAGCGGTCGGGGAAGATCTGATACATCACGCCGGTGCGAAACCATTCCGGGGTCGTGAACCCGGCGCGATAGACCGTCAGCCGCCAGCCGTCCTCCGGCTCGTCACAAAGGCGGGCATGCCGTCCGTCCGGCGCGGCGCAGAGGTAGCGGATCCCGCCGTCGCTGCACGCGACGCGGAAGCGGTAGCGCAGCGCCTGCGGTGTTGCGGGCACGGTCACGGACGCGGCAAAGCCCGCAGCTGTCTGCGCCATGGCGATGGTGTCGCTGTACGCATCGCCGTAGAGCTCAACGGCGGCGTCGAACACGAACGACTCCGTGTCCGTGAAGGCGAGGCGCACGGCCGCGCCGGTCTCCAGCGCACCGAGCGGGCGGCGGAACGCCTCGTCGCCCGCGTCGTGCTTCGGCGCGGTGTCCTCCGGCAGCAGGAGCAGGTACAGGTGCGCATAATCCTCCGCCGAGCGTGTGAAGCTGAAATCCTGCACCATGGCCTGCCGCTGCACGCGGAGGTAGGCGTCGTGCTCATCGCGATAGAGCGCGAGCGCGCGGCGAACGGTTTCGGCGAGCTCATAGGCGTTGAAGTTTGCAAACGAGAACCCGGTGCCCTCACCGGTGAAGCGGTTATACGGCTGCACGCTGTCGCGCAGACCGCCGGTCTCGCGCACGATCGGCAGCGTGCCGTAGCGCATGGCGATCATCTGCGACAGGCCGCACGGTTCAAAGCTCGACGGCATGAGCAGAAAATCACTGCCTGCGTACACGCGGTGCGACAGCGCCTCGTCATAGCCGATGTAGGCGCACAGGCGTCCCTTGTGCCGCCACTCGGCGCTGCGCATGAAGTCCTCATATTCGGCGTTGCCCGTGCCGAGGAGCACGAACGCCATGTCCTCGCTGTCCATGAGCTCGTCGAGCACGCACTGCACGAGGTCGAAGCCCTTTTGCGGCGTCATGCGCGTGACCATGGCGACGATGGGCGTGTGTTCGCCGATCTCGAGCCCGAGCTCCTGACACAGCGCGGCGCGGCAGACCGCCTTGCCGCGCATGTCGTCCATGGAGTAGGGCGCGGTGATGCCGGCGTCGTGCGCGGGGTCAAATACGGCGGTGTCGATGCCATTGAGGATGCCCGACAGCTGATGCTGCCGCGCGTTGAGAATGCCCTCAAGCCCCTCGCCATAGGCCGCCGTGCGGATCTCGCCGGCGTAGCTCGGGCTGACGGTGTTGATGTGGTCGGCAAAGACACAGCCCGCCTTGAGCAGGTTTGCGCAGCCGTTGAGCTCCATGAACTCCGGCGTGTAGTAGCGCGCGTCGATGCCGAGCAGATCCTGCACGAATTCGAAGCTGAACTTGCCCTGATAGGCGATGTTGTGGATCGTCAGCAGCGTCTGCATCCGCGACTGCATCCGGCCGGCGTACTGCGTTTTCATCAGCATGGGCAGCACGGCGGTGTGCCAGTCGTTGCAGTGGAGCACCTCGGGCGTGAAGTCCAGCCTTGGCAGCGCCTCCAGGATCGCGCGGGCAAAAAAGGCGTACTGCTCACCTTCGGCCTCGCCGCCGAGATAAATGCGGTCTCCGAAGTAAAACTCGTTGTCAACGAGATAGATGACGATGCCGTCGAGCAGCAGCCGCTCGATGCCGACGTACTGATGCCGCCAGCCGAGGTCGATGTAGAAGTCTGTCAGATGTGTGACCTGAGCGGCGTATTTGTCCTTGATCACACGGTGATACGGCGTGATGATGCGTGCGTCAAAGCCGAGCGCCGCGAGGCTTTTCGGCAGCGTGCCGACCACGTCCGCGAGACCGCCGGTCTTGGCCAGCGGTGCACATTCGGCGGCTGCCAGCAGCACGCCGGGCAGGTCGCAGCGCCCCTTTTCGGCGAGCGCTGTGCGCAGTTCGGGTTTCATGGCGTCCCTCCTTTACCGGTTCGTGAAGGTGAAGTATACGGTCGAAAGCGGCGGCAGCGTCACGCGCGCTGAGCAGGGCAGCGCGCCGAAGGGCGCATCTTCACTGCGGATCTCGGGCGCGTTGCGGATGCCTGTGCCGCCGAAGTCCTCCGCGTCGCTCGAGAGCAGCTCGCGCAGAACGCCGCGCTTGGGCAGGCCGATGACAAAATCGTCATAGCGCACGGGCGTGAAGTTGCATACGCACACGACCCGGCGTCCGTTTCGCGCCGTGCGCAGAAAGGCGATGGCGCTGCGATCGGCATCGTCCACGTTCAGCCACGTGAAGCCGTCCCAGCCGTCGTCGATGTCCCAGAGCGCGCGGCTGCCATGGTAGCAGGCGTTGAGCGCACTGCACCAGCGCTGCATGGCCTTGTGCATGGGGTAGTCGAGCAGCAGCCAGTCGAGCCCCTGCTTATAGTTCCACTCGATGAACTGTCCGAATTCCGAGCCCATGAACGTGAGCTTCTTGCCCGGGTGCGCAAACTGATAGCCGTAGAGCGCGCGCAGCGCGGCAAACTTCTGCTCATATGTGCCGTACATCTTGTCGAGCATCGACTTTTTGCCGTGCACGACCTCATCATGGGAAAATGCGAGGATGAAGTTCTCGGAAAAGGCGTACATCATCGAGAACGTCAGCTTGTCGTGATGGTACTTGCGGAAGTAGGGGTCGAGCTCCAGATAGTCGAGCGTGTCATGCATAAAGCCCATGTCCCACTTGAAGCTGAAGCCGAGACCGCCGTCATAGGGCGGCTTTGTCACGCTGGGGTAGGCGGACGACTCCTCCGCAATCGTCATGCAGCCGGGCCATGCCGTGAGCAGGGTCGTGTTGAGCTTTTGCAGAAAGGCGACCGCGCCGAGGTTGATGTTGCCGCCGTCGCGGTTGGGCGTCCACTCGCCGTTGCGCCGGGCGTAGTTGAGGTACAGCATCGAAGACACCGCGTCCACGCGGATGCCGTCGATGTGGTAGCGGTCAAAAAACAGCATCGCCGACGAGATGAGAAAGCTCTGCACCTCCGGCATTGCGTAGTCAAAAATGAGCGTGCCCCACTCCGGGTGCTCGGCCATGCGCGCCTCCTTGCACTCGTAGAGCCGCGTGCCGTCAAAGCGCGCGAGCCCGTGCGCGTCCTTCGGAAAGTGCGCCGGGACCCAGTCCATGATCACGCCGATACCGGCGCGGTGGAGCTTGTCGACAAAATACATGAAGTCCTGCGGCGTGCCGTAGCGGCTGGTGGGGGCATAGTATCCCGTCACCTGATAGCCCCACGACCCGTCGTAGGGGTATTCCGTCACAGGCAGCAGCTCCACGTGCGTGTAGTGCATCTCGCGGCAGTAGTCTGCCAATTCATCCGCGACCGAGCGGTACCATGGCAGCCCGGTCTCCGGCCGGCGCCAGGAGCCGAGGTGCACCTCGTAAATGCTCATCGGCGCGCGGTACACGTCGCGCGCAGCGCGGCGGCGCAGATAGCTCCGGTCGTGCCAGACGTAGCCCTCGAGCGACCAGACCTTCGATGCCGTGGCAGGTCCTGTCTCGCAGTGCGCGGCAAAGGGGTCGGCCTTGAGCACCATCTGCCCGTCCGCACCGGTGACGGCGTATTTATACAGCGCCCCGTCGTGCAGCCCGTCCACGGTCTTGGCGGCGGCCAGAATCTGCTTGGCCTCGCCCATGGACGCCTCGCTCTTGAATTTCTCCAGCGCCTGCCGCAGCGCCTTCATCTCGCTGGCCTGCTGCTCCATCCGCTCCAGCAGTCCGGAGGGCGCCGTTTTGAAGAACTGCGCAGCTCTGACCAGGACACCGCTGGTCTTTTCCATGCTTTCCAGGCTCATACGGCCGCAGGTAGCCTCTATACGGCGCACACCGGAGGCAACGCTGCCCTCGCTCTTGATGTGGAACGCGCCCACCATGGCGGTATTGGCCACATGGGTGCCGCCGCAGAACTCCATGGAGTAGTCCTGATCGTTCTCGTCCTTCATGCGCACGACGCGGACGGTGTCGCCATACTTCTCGCCGAACAGAGCCATGGCACCCAGCTTCTTGGCATCGTCAATGCGCATAACGTCGGTGACCACTTCGCCGCCGGCCAGCACCGCGTGGTTGACCATCCGCTCAATGCGGAACAGCTCCTCGGGGGTAACGGCAGAGAAATGGGTAAAGTCAAAGCGC
>OLHE01000536.1_pt1 | contig 30370 bp, 25 predicted proteins | sample 1605821 | NCBI WGS metagenome assembly OLHE01 (sample SAMN03283250) | human gut metagenome | biome: human-associated habitat; material: feces | host: Homo sapiens | place: USA | collected 2013
CTCTAAACTATAAAACCCCAATTGAGTATAGAACTCAACTAGGGTTTAAATAAAATCTTTTTACTGTCTACTTTTTGTTGACAAGTTCAGAAAAGGTTGATTAATTCAATCTTTTTTCTTTTATAATTAAAATTGTTGTGATAAAATTATTAATGTAGAAAGGGTGTTAATATGACAAAGAAAAAACAAGAAGAATTATATGATGATTCATGGTTATATATATTATTACTGACAACACTTTCAATATTACTTGAGTCACTAAAAACATATAAGTTCCAATTAATGGGAGTAAGTATTAGTTATGCAATTATACTATTACCTATAGTATATTTACTTGTTAATTATATAACAAAAAAATATGACTATAAAAAAGCAGTAGCTGCAATTTCTATTTCTGCAGTTATATCAGTATGTTTTATGGCAATAGTTTCATTTGCTTTAGGTAAGAGTTTGATACTTACAAGTTTAACTGGTGAATTTTGTGGATATGTAGTAAGTCAGTTTGTTAATTTAACAATATATAACTTCTTATTGAATAATACTAAGTCGCCAATATTATTAATATTATTTAATTATTTATTTTCAGTAATAATATTTATATTACTATATACACTTATTAATTTAGGAAATATGAATCTAGATAGTTTTTGGACAAAGTACTTTTTAATGGTTGGTATATCGTTTGGTATGAGTATTCCAATGGCTTTTATAGATAAGAGAATTAAAAGAGGAAGAGATATCTAATAAGATATTTCTTTTTTTCATAAAAAAAAGTTATCCGAAGATAACTAAATCATAGTAGATAATAGGAATAGAGCAGTATTGTGTAACATATGAAATGTCATTGAGGTAAATACACTTTCAGTTTTACTATAAGCTAGTGCAAATGCTCCACCAAGCACGCCATAAGGAATTATATATAAATAGTCAATTATAGAATTTGCACTATTTATTACATGTGCTCCTCCGAATAATAAGAATGATATTAAAACAAATAACCATTTCCATTTTTTAAATACATCATATAGTGTTTTTCTAAATACAATTTCTTCATTAAATGGAGCAAGTATACATACTTGTAAAGCCATCCAAATAGGTGCAGAGGAAATCATTGACTGAACTGCATTTTCATTGTTTGCACCACCTGATTTTAACACATAGAAAAAAATTAAATTTGAAATCATCATGATACCAAGACCAGATGCATAATATTTAAATCCTGTATCAAAATTTTTAAACCAATTAGTTCTATATTTTTTAAATTCTTTTTCTAGGTCTTTATGATAAATTATTATTAATACGGCAGCAACTACAACACTTGAAAACGTTGATAGCATTGTTGCTGCTTGAATGTTTCCTCTTATTTTATTTAAATCCATATGAAATAGAATTATTGGTATATATTGAATTAATGTTGAGCAATAAAAAAATGTAAATACCAGAATACTTCTAATTATTATTTTTATATTAATATTCTTTAATTTTTCCATATAATCACCATATTTAATGTATCATAAAAAAGGGGGTTTTTAAAGTTTAATTATTATAAAAAATATAAAATAAATTTGATACTATTTTTAATATTTATCTTTTTAAAAATAAATTAAATAGATTTTCAATAACTTTACGTAAAATTGACAAATATATGATTTAGTGTTAAAATATCATGAAATTAATAGGGGAGCAGTGAAAGATAATATATGGTACCAATAAAAGATAATAGAGATTCTATTTCTAATAAAAAAGATTATTATAAACGTTTGAGAGAATTTTGTATTACATTGAGAGATAATCAATTTAACTTTGGACAAGATTTAATAAAAAACATATATCCTTTAATTAGAAATTATAAAATTGAACTAGAAGGACTTGAAAATATACCAAAAGATACAAATGTTTTGTTTGTTGCAAATCACAGTAATTCACATGATATTTTTACAGCTTATGAAATGTTCTCAATGCTAGAAAGAATGGGAAGCGTTATGGTCGCGACTGATTGTTTAAATCCTATTACTACACAAATATTTAATGTTTCTAATGCAACTTTATTAGACAGAAACAATAAAAAAGAGAGAGAAGATAGTGTTTTTAAACTTTCAAAGAAAATAATAGAAGGAAATGATGGACTGATTTTTGGAGAGTCTACATGGAATCTTCATCCTACTTTGCCTATGCATAATATTAGAAATGGTGTTCTTAAAGTATCGCTTATATCTCAAGTGCCAATTATTCCAGTAATTTTTGAGTATATAGAAAATGATGGTATTATTACTTCTGAAAAAAATCTAATAAAAAAATGTATTATAAGATTTGGAGAACCTATTTTTGTGAATTATAATGATATTCTTTCTTCAAAGTCTAGTGATATTAGAAAATATATGACTTCTATGAGAAAAAAAATTTGGTCTGATTATATGATTGATAGGAACAGTATTGAAAATATAGATCAAATGACATATATTAATCATACATATGTAAAAAAATTTAAATCATTTGGATTTGAGTACAATTCAAGAAAAGAACAAGAGTATTTATTATTTTTAGATGGTGAGCCTAAAGAGAATGAATATACCATTGATGATAAAGAAAAACTTGTCCCTGGTATAACTGAAAAAGGTTTTGAGTATAAAAAAATTAAATAGTAATAAATATCATTCTAAAAAATTGAGATTAATTTCTCTTTTTTTTTATTAAAATTAATGATAATATAACATTAAGGTAAGGTGTTGTAGTGATGTCTGGTATTTATAATTTATATATTCCAATATGTGGCTTATTAATTGCTGTTATATGTAATTTTGTTTTTTTTCTAAAAGAGAGAGCTAAAAATAAGGAGACAGAAATTTTTTCTAGAGAATTGATTTATAGTTTAATAGACAGTTTAGTAATGGTTTCTATAATTATTTTAGCTTTATTCAGTCCGAAAAGCATAAAACTTTTAGAATATTTGAATAAACTTGATTATATGATGTATATTTTGTTTACTAGTAATTTGTTTTTATATGTTTATTATGTTACATCTCAAAAAAAACAACAAGAAAAAAATAAAGCATATAATTTGTTCTTTTGGATTACTTCTTTTGTTGACGGAATTTTAATGATTTTGTTACTATTTACGAAGGTTAATGTTCATATAAATGGAAATACATTGTTTAGTAATGGTTCTGCATTAAATGTTACAATGATTGGCTGTGGAATATATTTTTGTGCAATATTATTTTCTTTGATTTTAAATTTTAAAAATGCTATTACAAAAAAACTGACACCATTATATATATTAATAATATTTTTTATTTTAGTGTATGTTTTAAATAGTATAGATAATACGATTGTGATTATTTCTGCTGTATTAGCCTTTGTAAATTTGATTATGTTATTTACGATAGAAAATCCAGACATGAAAATGGTTAGGGAAGCAACACTTGCTAGAGAACAAGCAGAACGTGCCAATAGAGCAAAGAGTGATTTTTTATCTAGTATGTCACATGAAATTAGAACACCTTTAAATGCTATTGTTGGTCTTTCTGAAGATATCGCAACTTATGAAGATAGAGTTCCAAAAGAAGTTGTAGAAGATACTGAAGACATTAGAAATGCTTCTCAAACACTATTGGAGATTGTTGGTAATATTTTAGATATAAATAAAATAGAGGCAGATAAAATGGAAATTTGTGAAGTTACTTATAATCCAAAGACTGAAATAACTAATATGTGTAAAGTAACTCAAACAAGAATTGGAGAGAAAGATATTAAATTTAATTTAAGTATTGCTGAAGACGTACCTTATGAACTTATAGGAGATAAAATAAAAGTAAAGGGAATTATTAATAATTTACTTACTAATTCAATTAAATATACTGATTCTGGAGAAATTAATTTAAAAATAAATTGTATAAATGATACAGAAAAGAATATTTCTACATTAATTATCACATGTCAAGATACAGGTAGAGGTATAAAGACTAGTGATATTAATAAGTTATTTACTAAGTTTGAAAGATTAGATATTGAGAAGAATTCAACTACTGAAGGTACTGGACTTGGACTTGCTATTACTAAGTCATTAACTGAAATGATGGGTGGTAAAATTAATGTTCAATCTCAATTTGGAAAGGGGTCAATATTTGTAGTTCATTTACCTCAAAAGATTGGTAAATTAACAAAAGATTTAAGTGATAAAGAACTTTCTAATACTTTAGACTCTTATTTAAATAGAAATAACTTAATTAATTATTCTAATAAAAGAATACTCGTTGTTGATGATAACAAATTAAATATTAAAGTAGCAAAACGTGCATTAAGTAGTTTTAATATGATAATTGATGAGTGTTATGATGGAGAAGAGTGTATTAATAAAGTTAACGATTCTAATAATTACGATTTAATTTTAATGGATATTATGATGCCTAATATGAGTGGAGAGACTGCTCTTAGAAAATTAAAGGAAAATTCTTCATTTAAAACACCAGTAATTGCGTTAACTGCAGATTCTGTAAGTGGAGCAAAAGAAAAATATTTAAGTGAAGGTTTTATTGATTATATTTCAAAACCATTTTCAAGAGATCAAATTAAAGAAAAACTTGATGTAATATTTAAGAATAGTAGTTTTTCTGAAGATAATCAAAATACTTTAAAATATAATCCAAATATAGATAGATTTAAAGGAACAGAGGCATATGTATTTGGAGAGAGTAGTAATTCTCGAGATGACGAAATAATATAAAATATTAAGGAGTTTAAAATATGATAAAATGTGAAAGATGTAATGTTGAGATGAAGGAAGATGCAAGTATTCATACAGATTATGTTGGTGGATATAGTTTTGAAGAACAGATATATATAACTTATAATGATGGTAGTATAATAACTAAAAATGTATTTGGAAAAGAAAAAGAAAAAGATAAATATGATTCAAAACAAGTAAAATGTAGATTTTGTCCAAAGTGTGGAAAAGTAGAATTATATATTGATTTAAATAGTGAAGAATAATAAAAACTCTTGCATAATAATTAAAAACATTATATAATACAAGTACTTACCGTTACTCAGTTAGAAAAATTTCCGATTTCTTACTTAGTTATGGTGGATTATTAAAGAAAGGAAGTGTTAATATGGCATTAACAAAAGAAGCAAAACAAGAAATTATTAAGAATTTTGCTAAGAGTGAAAAAGATACTGGTTCAGCAGAAGTTCAAATCGCAATTCTTTCAAAAGAAATCGAAGAATTAACTGAACATTTAAAGGTTCACACTCATGATTATCATTCACGTAGAGGTCTTTTAAAGAAAGTTGGTCAACGTAGAAATATGTTACAATACTTAGCTAAGAAAGATATTCAATCTTATCGTGAAGTAATTAAAAAGTTAGGATTAAGAAAGTAGACACATTTTTTAGTGTCTATTTTTTTTGAGATAGAAAAGAGGTATTTATGAAAAAGACATTTGAATTAGATTTTCATGGTAAGAAAATTGTAGTAGAAAATGGTGAACTTGCAAAACAAGCAGATGGCGCTGTACTTGTAAGATATAATGATACAGTAGTACTTACTGCTGCAGTTGTTTCTAAAACAGCTAATTTATTATCAGATTTTTTTCCACTTACAGTAAATTATCAAGAAAAGTTATATTCAGTAGGAAAGATTCCTGGTGGATTTATAAAAAGAGAAGGACGTCCAAGTGAGGCTGCAACTCTTGCTGCTCGTATGATTGATCGTCCTATGAGACCATTATTTCCAGAAGGATTTAAGAATGAAGTTCAAGTTATCTCAACAGTTTTATCAGTTGATCAAGATTGTTCTCCAGAGTTGACTGCTATGCTTGCATCATCACTTGCAGTATCAATTTCTAAAATTCCTTTTAATGGACCAATTGCTGGAGTAAAAGTTGGTAGAGTAGATGGTGAATTTATTGTTAACCCAACTCCAGAAGAGTTAGAAAAGTCTGATTTAGATTTAACAGTTGCTGGTACAAAAGACGCAATTAATATGGTTGAGGCTGGTGCTAAACAAGTATCAGAAGATGTTATGCTAGATGCATTAATGTTTGGACATGCTGCGGTTAAAGAGTTAATTGAATTCCAAGAAAAAATAATTGAAGAAATTGGTTCTCCTAAGATGGAATATGAAACACTTACTCCAGAAGATGAGTTAGTTAAGAGAATTAGAGAGTTAATTACTGATAAGATGGATAAAGCTCTTCGTATAAAAGAAAAACTTGAAAAGTATGCAGCAATTGATGCTATTAAAGAAGAAATGATTGAATTATTTACAAAGGAAAATGAAGATAAATTAAAAGAACAAGAATTAAAGGAATTACTTGTAAAAGTTCAAATGGTTGTTTCTGAGGTTGAATATGAATTATTTAGAAGTATTGTTGTTAAAGAACATATTAGGTCTGATGGAAGACAAATGGATGAGATTAGACCACTTTCAACAGATATAGATTTATTACCAAGAACACATGGTTCTGCTTTATTTACTCGAGGAGAAACTCAAGCATTATCAATCACAACTTTAGGTGCATTGAATGAGCATCAAGTAATTGATGGATTAGGTTTAGAAGATCAAAAAAGATTTATGTTACATTATAACTTCCCACAATTTTCTGTTGGTGAAACTGGAAGATATGGTGCTCCAGGACGTCGTGAAATTGGACATGGTGCATTAGGAGAGAGAGCACTTGCTCAAGTTATTCCATCAGAAGAAGAATTCCCATATACAATAAGAGTTGTTTCTGAAATACTTGAATCAAATGGTTCTTCTTCACAAGCAAGTATTTGTGCTGGATGCATGTCACTAATGACAGCAGGTGTTCCTATTAAAGCTCCTGTTGCTGGAATTGCTATGGGTCTTATTACTCATGAAGATGACTATACAATTTTAACTGATATCCAAGGTATGGAAGATCATTTAGGTGATATGGACTTTAAAGTTGCTGGTACAAAAGATGGTATTACAGCTTTACAAATGGATATTAAGATAAAAGGTATTACTAAAGAAATATTAAAAGAAGCACTTGCACAAGCTAAAAAGGCAAGACTTGAAATTCTTGATGTAATTAAAAATCAAATTGCTGAGCCTCGTAAAGAAGTATCTAAGTATGCTCCAAAGATGGAAACATTTATGATTAACCCTTTAAAGATTAAAGATGTAATTGGTAAGGGTGGAGAAATGATTACTAAGATTATTTGCGAAGCTTCTAATGTTACAGAAGTTACAAATGTAAATGCTGTAAAAGTTGAATTAGAAGATGATGGTCGTGTAATTATTTATCATAGTGATAAGGAAATTATTGATAAGACTCGTAAGATGATTGAAGATATTACTCGTGAAGTTGAAGAGGGAAAAATCTATAATGCAAAAGTTGTAAAAGTTGAAGATTTTGGATGTTTTGTTGAAATTTGGCCTGGATGTGAAGGATTAGTTCATGTATCACAACTTGCACATGAGAGAGTTGAAAAACCAAGTGATGTTGTAGCAGTTGGTGATGAAATTCTTGTTAAAGCACTAGGAGCAGATAAGCGTGGTAGACAAAACTTTTCAAGAAAAGATGCTCTTCCAAAGAAAGTAGTAAGAAAAAAAGAGTCTATTAATAAAGAATTAGAAAAAGAAGCAAAAGAAGAAAAAGTAGAAAATACTAAAGAGTCTGAGTAATCAGATTCTTTTCTTTTTCATATAATTAGATAGGTGAAATATGAAAAAGATATTAATTTTAATAATATTTACTTTAATTAGTATGTATTATACAAATATTTGTATGGAAGTATTAAAAGAAAAAGACCCTATTATGCAAGAGATTAAGAGTAATATGTCAAAGTATGAAGAAAGTGCAAATGATGCTAATATTATTGGAAATGTTATTGTTCCAGGACATATTGGTCGTAGAGTTAATAAGAATAAATCTTATTCTAAAATGAAAAAATATGGTAATTATAATGAAACATTAACAGTAATGGAAGAAGTAAAACCGGAGTTGTCTGTTAGTAATACATTTGATAAGTATATAGAAAAGGGAAACTCCAATAATAAAAATGTGTCTTTTGTTTTTATCTATGATGAAAATATTGATAAAGTTATAAAAATTCTTAATTCTAAACATATACCTAGTACAATATTTTTAGATGGAATATATTTGGAAAACGATAGTTTAAATGGATTAAAATATAATGGAAATATTAATTATGAATTATTAAGTTATAATGGAGAGTATGATGAGAATTTATTTAAAACTTCTCTTTCTTATTTAGAGTCAGTTACTAAGAGGAGTCCTAGGTATTGCTATAGTGAGGTTGAAAACCCTGACGTCCTTAATTTATGTAGTAAACTTAAAATGCATACTATAAAGCCATATATAAGAATAGATGAAAATTTGTTAAAAGAAGTTAAGTCTAGTCTATCTAATTCTATAATTATTAGTATTAAGTCAAGTAGTTCTAATATTTCTGAACTTTCTTCTGTAATTGATTATGTTATAAGTAAAGGGTATGATATAGTTTCTCTTGATAATTTAATATCTGAGAATTAAAAGTTAGTGTAGTATTACTAAATATCTTATGTTATAATAGAGCCATATTTTTTAGGGGGAATGGTTGATGAAGAAAAGATTATTTAGTATATTAGGCATTTTACTTGCAATATTTAGTTTTACTAATGTTTTTGCTCTTAGTAATAGTGATATGACTACATTAAAATTAAAGAGTATAAAAAAACTTACTAATCCAAGAGGTTTTTCTTCAGTACAAGGAGGAACTACAACTGATAAGTATATAGTTTCTTTATTTAGAAATAGTACTGATACAAAGACTGCTATTGTTGTTTTAAATAAAAACAATTATAAAAAAACAAAGCTTGGTGGTACTAATTACAAATTAGGTCATGGTAATAGTGCAACTTATAATAATAAAACAAATGAAGTATTAACAATGGATAAGAATATTGTTCATGTTTTAAGTGCTACTACATTTAAAGAAAAGAAAAAGATTAAGTTAGATAAAACGTATCATGCAATTGGATATGATAGTAAAACAAATCAATACGTTCTTGCAGCATCTTCTGGTAATAAAACTATATTTCATATAATGGATGAAACCTTTAAAGAAAAAAGTAAGTTTTCTATTGTTGTTAATATGACTAGACAGTCTCTTACAGTAAAGAATGGAGTAATTTATTATTGTACTTATGAGTCTGGTAAAAAGACAAAGTATCAAAAACAATATGATGGTGTTTTAAAATCTAAAGAGAATGCAATTTACGTATATGATTTAAATGGTAATAAGAAGACAATTTATTATATTCCTAAAACTTATAATAACGAGAGTTTTAATGAGATAGAAAATGTTTCGTTTAATGGGGACAAGATAATAGTACAATTTAATCAACATGGAAAAGCAGGATACTACACTTCTATAAGTAAGTTAAAGAATTATACTCTTACTGGTAATACAAAAAATAATAGTAGTAATACAAAAAATAATACTAATAATGTTAATTCGAATAGTAGTTCTAATAGTACTAACATAAGTGATAGTTCAAATAATAACTCAAACAATACTAACAAGGATAATAGTTCAAATAATAATTTAAGCAATATAAATAATAAAAATGAAACTAATAATAATATGAATAGTAGTAATAATGAAACTAATAGTTCTAATAATACTTTTAATATAAATAACACAAATACTAGTAATAAAGATAGTAATACTTCATCTAATGGTTTGAAGGATACTCAAAATACAAATACATCTAATACTAATAAAACATCTAATAATAGTATTTCTAATAATACTAAGAGAAGTACTGCTAATAATATTTCAAATGTAGATAATAGCAGATCTAGTACAAAGATAGTTAAAGTACCCAATACTGATACTAATAGTTATATAGAAATAATTGGTTTATTTATAATAGTTGGAGCTTTATTATTCATTGTAAAATTAAAGATATTTTATGAAAAATAAATATCTTTTTTCTTTTTTTTATGTTATATTTTTATTAAAGGTAAGTGGTAATTATGAGTAAAGGACATAATGTTAGAAGAAAAGGTTTTACATTAGTAGAATTACTAGTAACTATTTCTATTTTAGGTTTAATAACTGCTTTGTCTTTACCTGTTATTAGAAATATAATAGAAGCAAATACTATGAAAAAGTATAGTACTTATAAAGATTCTGTTGAGAGTAGTGCTAAATTATACGTTGATTCTTATTCTGATGATTTGTTTGGTAAGAAACTTTCTGGATGTGCGTATATTACATATGATCAGATGAATGAGAAAAAATTAATAAAAGATATTCAAGAAAATGGTATTTCTTGTAATTCAGATAAGACATATGTTAAAGTTGTAAAGCTTGGTGGAAAATATGCATATTCTACTCAAATTGGATGTGGTACTACTAGTAATAAAAAAGTAAAACTTGAAAGTGGAAAAGTAAATGTTACTTATCCAACTGGAGGGATAGATCAGGATCCTTCTTGTGGATATGATGCTGTAAAACTTGATGTTGATGTATCGCCTAAATATTATAAAAATACAGATAAGAAAAAATATCCTGTTAGGATTGTTTTATCTAGTAATACTGGAATAAATAATGGGGTAAAGGTTAAATATGCTTGGCTTAAAGAAGGGCAAGCTTACTCAGATGATTTATTACAATATGCTACTTTTAAAGGGCAATCTATAGAAAAACAAAAACAAGATATTTTAAATAATAAAAAGATTACTATAAAGTCAAATGAAATATTAACACCAAGTGGTGAAACTGGTAGTTATAGATTGGCTTTAAAGATTGAAAGTGCAACTGATGTAGTTGGTGGAAATTTAACAGAAAAATTAACTTCTCCGATTATTTTTGAGCCATATAAGATTGATAATTTACCACCTGTAATAAATTCAATAAAGGTTACATCAAAAGAAGAGTTCGCTAGTTTATCTGCTAAAGTTAGTTTAAGTGCTACCGATAATGATAAAATGTCATCATTTGAAGAACTTAAAGTTTGTATTAGAACGGATAATAAGACATGTACTGATAGTGAGTATAAGGCATATAAAACTAGTTATTCTTTAACTATTCCAGGAAATAAATATGATGGAAGTACAAAGAAGGTTTATGTATCTGTAAAAGATAATGCTGGAAATGTTACAAAGGATAGTGCAGATTATACTATATATAAAGAATGCAGTGTTGTTGTTAAAGATAAAAATAATGTTATAAAAGAAGGAACATGTTCAAAAAAATGTGGATCTAATGGAACGAAAATGGACACAGTTGGTACTAAAGACAAGCATACTGGTGCAAAATGTTCTAAAACTATGAAAAATGTTGCAGAATGTAATAGGTTTGATTGCTGTAACAAAGTAACATATAAAGATTCAAATGTTTGTTCAAAAAAATGTGGAGGAGGAACTTATGGACAAAATGCTTATTCTAAGTATGATAGTTCTATAAGGTGCCCTTCTAAAGATACATCATCAGGTGGTTCTTCTTGTAATATTCAATCATGTTGTGACGACATAATATATAAAGAAGGAGATAAATGTAGTAAGACATGTGGTGGTGGTACACATAACAGAGTTGCATACTCTAAGGCAGATGGTTCAAGATGTCCTTCTAAAGATACATCATCAGGTGGTTCTTCTTGTAATACTCAATCGTGTTGTGAGAAATTTACTTATGGTAGTTGGAAAGATTGGAGTTCATGGGGAACTTGCAGTGCTGCATGTGGTACTGGAAAGCAAACTAGAACAAGAGCTAGACCTAAATTCTCAACATATGATAAAAGTAGTTGTGGAAATGATGTTGAAACTCAGTCAAGAGATTGTACTATTAAACCAACTTGTTGTACTGGAGCAACGGTAAGTTATTCTTCATGGAGTGAGTGCAGTAATTCTTGTGGAACTGGTGTTCAAACTCGCAAAAAGACAACTATTCCATGTGAAGGTAGTCCATCAGTTGTTACCGAGACAAAAGATTGTACTGTTATAACACCTGATCAATATGTAAGTTCAACTGCTTGGAGTTGTAATGTATCATGTGGAACAGGTATAAATGAAAGGTATAATACATATAAAAAATGTGATGGTTCAACATATAGAGTCAAAGAAACAGGCAGTGCATGCGATACTGGAAAATCATGTTGTACAGGTGATAAGTTAATCAAAACAGGTAATTGGTCATGTGCTGGAGTATGCGGAACTGGTACTCAACAACGTACTAATACATATCAAAAGTGTGATGGTTCAACTTACACTAAAACAGAAAAAGGAAGTTCATGTAGTTTAGAACCTTGTAAACCAAATAAGCCAACGATAACAAATCCAACAAATGGAAATTGGACAAATAAGGATTTTAGTTTAACAGTAAAAACAACAACAACATCCAACTTAGGTTATTGGTATTACAGTTATGATAAAAAAAATTGGGGTATATATAATAATGAAAATTATAATTCATATGGTAAAAATGTGTATAAAACATCGCCATTTACAGCTGAAAGAAATCAAGCAGTATATATAAGAGTTTGTAATAAAAAGGCAACTAGACCAACGGACTCGACAAATTGTTCGGATTATGCATCAACAAACATAAAAATAGACAAGACACCACCTACATTAACTAGAACTTCAAACTTTAATGATTGTAAAAAACCACAACATCCAGTAAATAAAAAAACTTATGGTCAAACGGTAGGACATTTTTCATGGCATGATAATAGTAATGGTTCTGGCATGGCTGCTGTTGAAATGGATTATAGTTTTAATCGTAAGAAAAAATATTGTTCGCACTTTAGAACTGCTGTTAGTGGGAAATCTTCTAATAATGGTATATGGATAAAGTATGGAGGAGCAGCAAGATGGAGAATAATAGTTTATGATGTTGCTGGAAATAGTACTAAACTTACTGGAAAAGGTATTTGTAGTAAAGATGTGTTATATACCGTTGATGATGGAGCAAGCTATATTAATGAAGATCATTGTAAATTTTAATAGAGTGTTTATTTGGCACTCTTTTTTGTAAATATTTGTAAATAAATGTGAAATCTTTTTTTGAATTATTTACTTTTAAATATTTATTATTGTACTATAATAATAAGTAGTGGTTGATTGTGGTGAAATGTGGGGATTATATGTTTATTGGGGAATATCATCATACAATTGATGAAAAGGGTAGGATTATTATACCTAGTAAATTTAGAGACGAAATTGGTAATAGTTTTATTATTACCCGTGGTATTGATAATTGTTTATTTTGTTATTCGATAGATACTTTTAATAAAATTTCTAATAAACTTAATGAACTTCCATTCACTAAGAAAGATGCGAGAGACTTTAATCGTTTCTTTATGTCAGGTGCTACTAATGTGGAATTAGATAAACAAGGTCGTATTAATATTTCTACTGTTCTTATTAATTATGCCCATCTTATTAAAGATTGTGTTATAATTGGAACAGGCGATAGAATTGAGATATGGTCCAGTGATAATTGGGAGAGTTTCTTTAATTCTACAAAAGACATTATGTCTGACATAGCCGAAAATTTATTTAATGAGAGTGTGAATTTATAATGAAACATATAAGCGTTTTACTTCAGGAATCTATTTCCTCCCTAAATTTAAAAGAAAATAGTATTGTAGTAGATGCTACACTAGGTTATGGTGGACATAGTAGTAACATCTTAGAGAGAGTAAATAAGGGGTATTTATTCGCCTTTGACCAAGATAGTGAAGCTATTCGGTATAGTACTGATCGACTTAATAAGATCGGTACTAACTTCACTATCATAAAAAGTAACTTTGTTAATATGAAAGAAGAATTAAATAAAAGAGATATTAATAAAGTTGATGCAGTATTGTTTGATCTTGGAGTTAGTTCTCCTCAACTAGACGACGAAAGTCGAGGATTTTCATTTCACAATGATGCTAGACTTGATATGAGAATGGATAGAGAACAAAAATTATCTGCATATGAAGTAGTTAATGAATATAGTGAACAAGATTTATCTAGAATATTTTATAAATATGGTGAAGATAAATTTTCTAAAAGTATTGCAAGAAAAATTGTAGAATATAGAAAAAATAAGCCAATTGAGACAACACTTGAGCTTGTTGAAGTGATTAAAAGTGGTGTTCCTATGAAATATAGGATTAATAAGCATCCAGCAAGACAAATTTTTCAAGCAATAAGAATAGAAGTAAATCATGAACTAGATGTAATTGAGCCTGCACTTTCACAAGCATTAGAACTTTTGAAAGTTGGTGGAAGAGTTGCAGTTATAACATTTCATTCATTAGAAGATAGATTAGTTAAAAACTATTTTAAAGAGAAGACTAAGGTTGATGATAAAGTTAAAGGGATGCCTAATATTCCAGATGAATATTTGCCTGATTTTAAATTAGTTGTTAATAAAGCAATTATTCCAAGTGAAGAAGAAATCGAAAATAATCCAAGAGCAAGGAGTTCTAAACTTAGGGTAATTGAGAGAATAAAATAGGAGATGGGGTTATGAAAAAAGTAAAAAAGAAGTATAAGATATCAAAGTTTGAAAAATTGATTTATTCTTTGGCTGTTTTTTTACTAGTTATTTCTCCAATATCAATTGTCTTTTCTAAAGCAACTTTGTCTGAAATTAATTTTGAAGTAGAAAAACAAAAGAAGCAAATAGAAGAGCAAAAGAAAACTAATGAGTCACTTGCTATGACTATAGATGAATTAGCATCTTTAACAAAAATACAAGAAGTTGCAGAACAACAAGGTTTGAGTTATAATAATAGTAATATTAAAACTATAACAGATGATAAAGAAGATAACTAATAGGAAGTGATATCTTGAAAAAGCGTAAGAAGGGAAATAATATTAAATATTCAAGAGTAATAGTTTTTATTTCTCTTCTTTTATTTTGCCTAATGATTGGTAGAGTCATTCAACTTGGACTATCTAAGAAAGTTGATGGAATAAATTTAAAAGAACTTGCTAGTAAGAGAAATACTAAAACTGATATAATTTCTGCTAAACGTGGAACCATATATTCTAGTGATGGTGATACTCTTGCTCAGAATGTTTCTTCTTATAAGTTGATAGCGTACTTATCAAGTAAGAGAACAACAAATAAAAATAAACCTCAACATGTAGTTGATAAAGAAAAAACAGCAGAGGCACTTGCTCCAATTCTTGGAATGGAAAAGGATGAAGTTTTAAAATATTTAAATCGTGATGCTTACCAGACTGAGTTTGGAAGTAATGGTAAAGGACTTAATGAACTTACAAAGAAAAAAATAGAAGACCTTAATTTACCTGGTCTTGACTTCTATGAAACATTTAAAAGATATTATCCTAAAGGACAATTTGCATCATATACAATTGGTTATGCTAAGAGTAATAGTGATGATGAGTCTTCTTCTATTAAAGGTGAGATGGGTGTTGAAAAACAGTATAATAGTATATTAAAAGGTAGGGATGGTTCTACTACTTATCAAAAAGATTTAAAAGGATATAAAATTGCAGATACACCAGTTATTACAAAAGATGCAGAACAAGGGAAAGATATTTATTTAACACTTGACTCTAATGTACAATTTTTTGTTGAGCAAGCACTTAATAATAGTGATAAAGATTATGACTGGGAATGGTTTCATATAACTTTATTGGATGCTAAGACAGGAGCAGTACTTGCAACGGCCACTAGTCCTAGTTTTGATCCTAATAAGAGAAATATTACAAATTATCTTGATATGCTTAGTCAAAGTCCATATGAACCTGGTTCTACTATGAAGACATTTACTTATATGGCAGCTATGGAAAATGGAGTTTATAATGGGTCTGAGACATATAAGTCTGGAGTTTATGTAACAAGTGATGGAACTGAAATAGGTGATTGGAACAGAAATGGTTGGGGTGTAATTAGTTATGATAAAGGTTATGCCTTATCAAGTAACGTTGGAGTTATTAATTTAATTAAAAATCATATGAATAGTGTAATGCTTAGACAATATTTTAAAAAACTTGGTTTTGGTAAGAAAACAGGTATTGAAATACCTAATGAGAATCGTGGAAATTTAGAATTTAAGTATGAGACTGAAATATATAATGCTGGGTTTGGACAAGGTATTACAACAACGCCAATTCAAAATGTAAAAGCAATGACTCCTCTTACAAATGATGGTATGTTACTTGAACCATATTTGATTTCTAAAATAGTTGATAGTGAAACTGGAGAGGTTGTCTTGGAAAATAAAAGGACTGAGATTGAAAGAGTTGTCTCAACTGATACAGTAAATAAGATGATGAAGTTAATGGATGATACTGTTAATGGTATTGGAAATACTGGTTCTGGATATAGAATAGATAGTGGAGAACTTATTGGTAAAACTGGTACTGCTCAGATTGCTAATGAAAAAAGTGGAGGATATTTGAATGGTAAAGATGATATAATTTCTTCATTTTCTGGAGTTTATCCAAAGAGTAATCCTCGAGTAATTATATATGCATCAGTAAAACGTCCATCAGGTGGTTCTCAAAAACCAATAAGTAATGCAGTTAAAGAAATTGTTAATAATCTTTCTAAGTATTATGGTAATGATGATAGTAGTAATAAAGTAGAAATTAATGATTATAAAGTTAAAAATTATGTTAATAAAAAACTTGATAAGGTAAAACTTGAACTTGAATCAAATAAAATTAATTATGTTGTTTTAGGACAAGGAGATAAGATAGTTAAACAAACCCCTAGTAGTGGTGATGTAATAACAACTAATGATACAGTTTATTTAATAACAAATGATAGTAATATTACAGTTCCATCTGTTGTTGGACTTTCTTCTAAGGTTGCTAAGAGTATTTTAAATAATCTTGGAATAAAAGTTAAATTAGATGGAGTTGGCTATGTTAGTACCCAGTCTGTTGCAGAATCAACACAAATAAGTGATGGTATGGAAATTATTTTAACATTGAATCCAAGGTTTAGTACGGAGGGTGAAAATGGGTAGTAGTAAGTCTGATAAAATTGTCGCAATTATTGAGGTTATTGTTCTTTTAATATCAATGATTGTTTACTTTATAAAGGTATGTTTACCAGATATAAAGAAGAATATTGGTTCAAGTGACAGAATTATAAGTTATACAAATTATTTGAATATGTTTGAAGTAAATATAGATGGTGATGTTGATTTTGCTTTTGTAGTTAATAAAGATTATAAAATTAATCACATTATGTTTTTTAGTAAAAATTCTAGATGTTTATATAATCAAAATATAGAGAAGAGTAGTAGTAATAAAGAAGCAGTTGATAGTGCGATTAAGTTATTGATTAGTAATAATTTACTTACTACTACTTCTGTAATTAAAGTTACTAAATATAGTGATGATTATTATAGTAAGTTTAAAAAATATTTTGATGAAGTACTTAACAAGTATGGAATAGATAATAGTTATTTAGAAGATTCTAGTGACTTGATTAAAAAGTCGAGTTCGCTTGGTAGTGATACTGAAAGTGAAGCAGATGCTCTTAGAAATATTGAATATTATTCCAAAGAAATTGTAAGACATACTAATGTTTCTAAGAATTATAATTCTTCATCTGACGATAATATAATACTCGATGATAGTTCTAGTAAAAGTTTAAGTAATTCAGTTTATAAAAGTATTGAGAAATATATTCGTGAAAATAATATAAGTAATTTAGAAAGAGGTAATCAAGAACTTATTATTTCAATGATACCAGCTGATTCTAGTTTAAAGTATTATCCTAGTGATAGTAGTTGGTATTATGTTTCAAATGGTAAGATTTATGCTTATATAGAGTTTAGAGATAATTCTCATAGTTATGGGTATTGCTATAGTGGTAGTATAGATTTGATTAAAAATGGGGTATGTTAATGAAAAAATTAGTTAGTGTGAGAAATGGTATGATTGTTGTTTTATGTATAACTATCATATGTCTTGGAATTGGTTTTATTATTCTTTCTATGGAACTTGATAAAGAAAAGAAAACAGATAAAGTTTATGATGTTTCTTTTGTAGAAGTTAGTAAAATATCTTCTGTTAGTGGTGGAAGTGTTGAACCAGTTGGTAATATTTCTATTGAAGAAGATGGAAAACTTCTAAATATGGATTTTACAATGAATAATGCAAGGGACGAATTAAATTATAATATTACAATTCAAAATAATGGTACAGTAGATGCTGAAGTTCTTGATTTAATTGAAAGTCCAGAGTACTATAAAGGAGCATTTAAGACTAGTTTACTTCCTGTTTCTATTAGTTTTTCAGATGTAAGTGAAAAGATACTTGAACCAGGAGATTCTACTGATGTTAAGTTAAATGTAGTGTATAATTATTCTACAGTTACTGGTGTTAAGAAATTTAATTATAAATTAGGATTATTAAGTAAAAGTATTTAATTTTTAGAGGTGAAAATATGAAAAAGGAAAAGTTTATAAATAAAAAAAATATTTTAATTATTGTTATTTGTATTTTGTTAGTAATATTGTTAGGAATTGTTATTTTTAATTTTATTATTTCAAATAATAATAGTAATAGTGTTACAACTAATGATACAGATTTATTAGATAATGATTTTAAAAGTGATTTTGAGTTTGCATTTCCAGATGGATATACAACAGTCTTATCAACAGAGAAAAGAAACTATACTGTAATAAATGGAAATTATAGGATTGTTATAGTAAATCCAATTATTATTAATTCATCAGACAAAAGTAATTGGAGTGAAAATATAAAGAATGCTTTATCGTCAAAATATAATATTTTAGCAATTGATCAAATAAATCAAAATAACTTGGATATGTTTGTTGGTAAAATAGGGTTATCTAGTAAAACTATTAATTTTATGTTTTGTGAATACAATGATATAGTTTATTTAATGTTATCTGATGCAAATGATGAAATTATTAATGATTTTTATAATAACTCTTGGTATATTGCAAATAATACGAAGATTAATAAAGATTCAAAGGAAAAAATTTCTTCAAATATAGAAATACCTGATTTAGAAAAAGTATTTAATTGTTAGTGGAAATCAAGAAATAATTTGATTTCTTTTTTATATATAAGAAAAGTGCGTTTAAGATATTATTGAACAAAAAAATTAAAGGCAAGAGCTTTAATTTTTTAAATCAATAGGTAACATAGTACCATTACAGTATGGATATTCCATTTCAGGGGTAATTTTCCTTTTTAATAAATTTTAAAAGTTCCATGTATTCACTTACTATAAAATCAGGAACTGGATCCAATTTGTGACATTTTTTACATTTGAAAATATAAATTTTTTCATCAGATACCAAAAGCTAACAAAAATACTATCGTAATCAACAAAAGATTTATATTTATATGATGGAGCATAAACGTAGAATCCTTCTTTATATTTGAAATACATAGCATTCTTAAATTCTTCTTTACCAATATCATTCTCAAGTAAATATGACAGAACTTTCATAAATCTTTTTTTATCTTGTTTAAAATAACTTCTTAGTTCATCTGGAATAGTAAAAACAACATTACAGTTGAATAATAATTTTGAGAAAATAGAAGCAAAACGTTGTTTATTATATTTATTACCATAAGAAGGACAAAATCTATATTTGTAGGTATGAAAAGAAAATTTAATTTCACCGCAATCAGGACATTCATAAACAGAATATCCTAGTTTGGAAGTACGACATGAAATCATTTTATTAACTTCTTTTAAACCAACAGGTCTAATATTTAAATTAGAATTATTTTTTAGAAAATTATCCCAATGATTGGAAAATATATCTTTTAATCTGAAATTAATAGTTCTATCTTTATAAGATATTTTATTAAAAGAATCAATTTTTTCTATTATATACATCCCTTAATTAGTATAATAATTTTTGTTTATGGCTGGAAGGCGTGAAATAAAATTAAATAGATAAAATCTACTTCATTTTATTTCTTTTTTGTTGTTTAAAAAGATTTTGTATGATATAGTTTTATATAAGGTAGAGGTGTGTAGTGTGTGAGAAAAAGTGGTGTAAAAGATAGTAAATTAAGAGATTATTTTAGAAAGAACAAAAAGCTTTGTAGTATGTTAATAATAATTTTATTATTATTTTTTATACTTATTATATTAAGTATACGGAGTAGTGGTAAAGCATATTCAAATATTGATACTAGTAAGTTAGATATTGCTTCAAAACAAGATAGCACTGGTAGTTTTTCTAGTAGTAAGGTTTCTGATTGTGATGATTATTTAGATTATGATTATAAAGGTGAAACTTCAGAAAATATTATTAAAAATATTAGTGTTGAAAAAATATTTAAATATGATAACTATTTAATTGTTACTTTAAAAAATAATAATAAAAGACTTACTGATATTAATTATAAGATTGATTTTTTTGATGAGAATAATCAAATAGTAAAAACTATTGAAGGAAAAAAGTTTAGAATTACAACATCTAATACTGTTTATATTAGAGAAAATATTTATGGTGTAAATTATAAAAAATATGAATTTAAAATTACTACTGCAGAGGATGATGGAAAATATTTTTGTGATAATTCAAAGAGCTTGAAGACAAAATTAAAAGATGATGGGAAAAATTATTCTGTGTCTATTACTAATACAAATGACGATAATGTGTCTGGTACTATTTGTTTAAAATATAAATTTGATAGTAATGTAGTAAATGTTCAATGTAATGTGTTTGATGTTGACAGTAATTCAACAAAGTCTATTAAGTTTGATAGTTATTATTTTGATCAAAAATATGAAGGACTTGTTTTTAATAATGTTGAGGCGTCTTTCAATACAATTCTTTATTCTAGAAAGAGAGGCAAATAAGTATGGGATTTTGTGTTAAGTGTGGTAATAAACTTAATGGAAATACTAAGTTTTGCCCAAAATGTGGTTTTGAAGTTAAAAATGTTAATTTAGAAAATACAAATAATATTGTTATTAATCAAAATAATAATACTTATATGAATAATAATTCTAATAATAGGATTAATTTAGATAATGTTTTAAAATGGTTTAATGATAATAATAGTAAGTCACTTGCTTTTGTATTTATTGTTTTGGCAGTATTATTTATTTTTGTGGGGTTTGCTATAGAAGATAACATTCATCTTAGTAAGAATGGTGTAAATGATGGTTCTAGAACTTTTATGATTTATATTGATGGAAGTAATTTAGAGTCAGATTTAGGTATAGCTTCTAGTGATATTGCTAGTATGGATCCTAAGAAAATAGATTTGAAGCATACTAATGTTTTGTTATATACTGGTGGAACGTCTGAATGGAAAAATTTTATTAAAAATGATGAGAATGCAATTTATCAGTTAACTAAGAATGGATTTGTTAAAGTAAAGAAATATGAACAAAAAAATATGGGTGATGCTGATACTTTATCTACATTTTTAAATTTTGCATATGATAATTATAAAACTGAAAAATACGATTTGGTTTTTTATGATCATGGTGGGGCAATAGACGGAGCAATTTATGATGACTTTACTAGTGATAATCTGTCTTTAAAAGAAATGCGTAAGGCTCTTTCAAATAGTCCATTTAATTCTCAAAATAAACTTGAGACAGTATTGTTTAGAACCTGTTTAAACGCAACAATAGAAGTTGCTAATAGTTTTAGTAATTATTCTGACTATTTAATTGCTTCTGAAGAAGTTACATATGGTAGTTATATGAGTACAATATTTAACTTTATAAATGATTTAAAACCAAAAGATAATGTTAATAAATTTGGCAAGCAATTTATTGATGAATATGTCGAATATATTGATTTAGCAATTGATGAGAATCATACTTTGACACAAACATATTCAATAATAAATTTAAATAAGTTAAGTAAAGTTAATACTACTTTTGATGATTTTATTAAAGATATTTCTAATAAGAGTAATTATAATAAAATATCTAAAGTACGTGCATCTTTATTTCAATTTGGTTCGGATAAGCAAAATATTTATGATTCAGTTGACATGTACCAATTTGTAAAAGGTTTGAGAAGTTTATCTCCTAATAAAGCAGATAAAGTTTTGAATGCAATTGAAGATTCTGTTGAATATAATTATTCTAGATTAAATAATACTAAAGGTATATCAATTTATTTTCCATATAATAGTGCTAATTCTAATAAGCAAATAAGATCTATAATTTATTCAAGTCTAAATTATAGTTCGAATTATGATAAATTAATTAATGACTTTGATAATTATATGAGTGATAATAAAACATCTGGTTTCTCATCTTTTGATTCTACTACGTCTAAAAATTCTGAGATAAACAAAGATACTAAGGAATTTCAATTAAAGTTATCAGATGAAGAAATAAAAGATTTTTCAAAAGCAGGATATATTATTTTTGAAAAGAATGAGTCTGGTGAATATTCTCCTATATATATGAGTGATGATGCTAAATTAGGTAGTGATGGAGTTTTAAAGACAAATTTATCTAATAATATGATTACAATCACTGATCAAAGAGATAATAGTAGTGAATATTTACCTGTATATAAATTAAATAATAATAGTAGTAAAGTATTACAATCATTTAGTATGTTAAAATATTTTGATTCTGAATTACTTGATTTTAAATTATACTCTGCAAGAACATATATTCTTCTTAATAAGGATAAACCTGTTATTGATAAACATATTTATTCAAGAAAAAATGATGCCGGAGTTCAAGAAGTTTCGTTAGATGAAGAGGATTTTACTTCTGTTGACTACTTAATTCCAACATATAAAATAGTTGATGAAAATGGTAATTATACAAGTAACTGGGAATCATCTGATAGTATATATTACATCTCAGTTGAACCTGGAAAATATGATTTAAAATATAGTAATTTAGATTCTAAAGGAGAATATTATTGTTTATTTAAAATCTATGATGTAAAAAAACAAGTTCATTATTCTAATTTAGTTAAGATAAATTAATGTTGTTATTGAATGGAGGAAAAATAAAATGAATAATAATAATAATAACAATGAAAATAATATGAATAATTTTAATTCCCAAATGGGAAATAATCAGCCAACTAATGTTAGTTCAAATGTTGGTATGAATCAAAATGTAGGATTTAATTCTAATGATTTAAATCAAAATGTTAATACAATTCAAAATCCTGGGGTACAACCTAATGTTATGAGTCAAAATATGGGTATGAATTCAAATGGTGGTATGCAGCCAAATATGATGAATCAAAATCCTAATATGATGCAAAATCCTAATATGATGAATCAAAATATGAATATGGGTATGAATTCAAATAGTAATAATATGAATAATAATTCTGGAATGCAACCAAATATGAATTCAAATGGTAATGGTCCTAAAAAAAATAATTCATCAAAATATGTGATTATAGCTGTAGTTGTTATTATTGCGATATTTTTAGTAGGATTTTTTCTTAAAGTTACATATAATCTTGTTGAAAAAGTAATAGAGACAGCAGGTGAGGAAAATGGTGAAGTTGTTGAAAAAGAAAAAATAAGTAAATCATCTTCATATACTATTGGTAAATATAAAATATCTGTGCCAAGTAAATTTAAATATTCTTCTGAAAGTACTAGTAGCAGTTTAGTTTTTGATGGAAATTATAGAATCGCTATTAGTGAACCTTTGCCATATAAATTAGATGATTTAGGAGGATATAATGAATTAAAAAGTGAATTTTCAAGTATTGGAACAATACTTCTTGAAAATACAGTAATAAAAGATGGACTTACTATTTATACTTTTAAAATCGCACTTAATGCTAATATAGTTCTTTACTATTCAGCAGTTGAGTATAATGATCTTACAATTATAATGGTATCTAATGCAACTGATAGTCAACTTGATGATTTTTGTAATACAGTAGCAAGTGTTGCTAAGAATACTAAGTTGAATAATAGTGGTGATTTTAGTAAAAACGATTCAGATACTTCTAAGCCAAGTAAAATTATAGATGGATCATCTGCTGCTGCATTTAACTAAATTGTTATAAAGAAATCAATGAATTTTGATTTCTTTTTTCTTTTTATCTTGTTTGACTTATTCTCTTTATTTGATATAATTAATATGATAGGAAGTGGTAATTATGAAAAAAGAAAATATTACAAAGATTGTTGTAGTATTTTTACTTGTGTGTATCGCTTCAGTCTTACTTTATTTTGGATTTTATTTAAAGAATGTATCAAAACCTAAATATGTTTTTTCATCATTAATTGATAGTATTGATTTATTAAAAGATAAGTATTTTTCTTTTGATTCTAAATATTTAGTTGGTGATAACTTTTCTATTGATGGTAATGTTTCATTTGAAATGAGTAGTGAAAAATATGGTATTTCTAGTAATCCTTCTATATTATCGAAATACTATATGATTAATAATTTAAATAATACTACAATTAATTATAAATTAATGCAGGATATTAAAAATAAAAAAATATATTCTGAAGTTAAAACAAATATTGGTACTCAAAATGTTTTATATAATAAATTATTAGTAGAAAACGCTACAAAATATTATTTTATAAATAGTGTATATAGTAATTATATTAATGGTGGTAGTTGCAATTATTTTGAAAGTTTAACTGAAGAAAATACTACAAAAGATAATATTGATTATTTATATAACTTTATATTAAAAAGTTTAAAAAATAATTTAAAAGAAGAATACTTTGAGAAAAATATAGTTAATGAAAATATTTTAAATAAAGATACAGATGTATATCAAATTAGCTTAACTATAGATGATAAGAGAGTTAAAGATATACTTAGCGGTATTTTAGATGATTTAAAGAATGATAAGCGTTCTTATAGTATATTAAGTAGTAGTGATAATAACTTTAAAAAAAGAAAAGTGAATTATAATAAGAGAATATTAGATAAAAAAGAAAGTTATACTATAAGTGTATTTATTTCTAAATCATTTTATAAACCTTTAAAGTATGAAGTTGTTCATATTTTAAATAATGATGTTAAAAGTTATAGTTATGAAGGAAGTTTGAATGTTGGTACTATTTATTATATAGATAATGATACTATTAAATATATTGGTAGTACTACTATTAATGATAAGAGTATTACTATTAAGTTTAGTGATTATTTGAAGAATGATGTTGGTATATTAAAATATGAAAATGGAGTTAATAGTTCTAATTTAAATTTATTATTTAATAATGGTACAAAGTCTTATGATTTAGTTATATCTTCTAAGTTTGTTAATTATAATAAAAAGAATAAAAGTTATACAAATAGTATTAGTTCATCATTTAAGGTTACTGATAAAAAAATAGTTGTTGTATCAGGTAATATTAAAATTGATAATAAAGTAAGTAGTGTTGTTAAGATTGATGAAGATACAACAGGTGCTATTTTAAATAGTAAATTAAGTAATGATGCAGTTTCTAAGAAGAAAAACTTATATAATAATTTAAGAGCGAGGTATGAGAAAAATGGATAATGATTTTTTAAAAGCGGCTGCAATAGAAGCAATTTATGGTTCTTCAAAAGGTGATGGTGGACCATTTGGTGCAGTTATAGTTGATAAGAGTGGAAATGTTATTTCAAGAGGACATAATGAAGTACTTACAAGTCATGATCCTACAAATCATGCTGAGGTTGTGGCAATTAGAAAAGCATGTTTGAAACTAAAGACTCATGATTTAAGTGACTGTATAATTTATAGTAGTTGTGAACCATGTCCTATGTGTTTATCTGCAATTATTTGGTCTAATATTAAAGTAATGTATTTTGGAGCAACAAGATATGATGCAGCAGCGGCTGGTTTTAGGGATGATGTAATATATAGATATTTAAATGTAGAAAATAATATTTTAGAAAAACATGAAGTAACTAATAAAGAATGCGTTGATGTTTTAAAAAATTATGAAGGAGAAATATACTAATGGAAAATAAAGATAAAAAGATTGAAAAGAAAAAAACTACTAGTCGTAAAACACCTTCTAAAAAGAGAACTACTAAAAGTAGTAATTTGAATGAGAAGAAAATTACAAGTAAAAATTCAAGAAAAAGAACAATAAAAAAAGAAAACATAAAAAAAGAAAACATAAAGAAAGAATCCAATAAAGTAAATATTTTATTACAAGCAATATTTTTTATATTATTAATTGTTGTAGTTGTTCTTGGAATACTTGTTGTGAAGAAGGATAATGAAAACAAAAATAAAGTTGTTGCGAATATTGTTGTTCCTGTATTTGAAAAAGATAATCAAAGTAGTATAACAATTAATGCTGATGCACTTACAAGTGATTATATTGTTAAAGTAACTAATTATAAAAGTATAGATAATGTTAATAAAGAAGAGTTTACATATGATGTAAGTATTCAAAATAATACGAGTGCTAATGTTATTGTAAAAAAAGGAAAAGATGGAAAGAATCTTATGAAAGATTCTAAAAGTACAATAATTAGTGGTGAAAAATTAAAAAAATCAGTAAAAGAAAATGTTTATTATTATATAAGTGTTGATGATATAAATAAAGTTAAAAGTAAAGAAAAAATATTGTTTAAAATAGTATCTTAGGAAAGGTCTTGTTAATTGACTTTTCCTTTTTATAATGATAAACTAAAATGGTATAATATAGTAGTGGAGGAAGCATATGGAATTTGATATAGAAAATGAAAAAGTATTGATGGAAAAAGATGGAAGAACAGTGGAATGTGATGTTTTGTTCACTTTTGATTGTGAAGATACATTGAAGTCATATGTAGGATATACTGACAATGATATTGCGTCAAATGGAAGAAAAAATATTTATGTTTCTAGTTATAATCCACTAGGATCTGTTGTTGCTTTAGAAAGTATCACAGATAAAAAAGAACTAGATATGATAAATGATGTTTTACAACAAATAGATAGAGAAAGTAATAATTGAGGTGGTGTAACATATGAATAATTCTGAACTAGAAAAAGCATATGATGAATATGAAAAATTATTAGATGAGAAAAATTATTTAGAGCAAGATTTAGCAGATTTAGGAGAAAAAAAAGGAAATGCTCCTAAAGAAGAATTCGATAAAGTAAAAGAAAAATTAAATGCTATTTATGATAAGATAGAAAAAGTTGGAGAAAAGATTGCTGAACTTTCAAAAGATAATGACGAATCTAATGAAAATGATAAAAATAGTAAAGACAGTGTAGAAGATAGAGATGAAAATATCAATAATAAGATTTCTTCAAACCTAATTGTCGAATTTGAAGAGCGAGAAAAAGAAATCTATGAGGGAACTTTTATCTTAGATGGATTAAGAATGAGTGAAGAAGAACAAAAACAAAAGATTATTGATATGATGAAAAAAGACGGAGTAGAAGTTAAAAATCCTGATAATTTAATTATTAGTTACGAAGGAGCTGATGATGATTATGGAATAAGTGAGACTCAAACTACTAGATTTGTTGTAAAAGAAAAGAAAGTTGTTCCTGTTCAATATAGAGTAAGTAAAGAAGAAATTTATCGAGGTACATATATTTTAGATGGTCCAAGAATTAGTGAAAAACAACAAAGAGAAAGAATTTATAACATGATGAGAGAAGCTGGTGTTCAAGTTGATGATAAAGATAGTCTTGATATTAGATATGAAGGTGCAAATGATAACGATGGAATAAGTGAGACTCAAACTAGTGAAGTTGTAGTTTATAGAGTATCTAAAGAAGAAGTTGCAGAACTTACTAATGATTTAGAATCAGAAGATAAAAATAGACTTGGTAGAGATGATGAAATTTCCTTTGAATCAGAATCAGTAGATGCGAAGAATAGTAATGAAATACAAAAAGATGAGAATATGAAGAGTGAAGAAAAAGAAGTATTAACATCTATTGTATATGAATTAGAAGATGGGTACAAAGATATATATGAAGGAACATTTATTTTAGATGGATTAAGAATGTCTGAGAAAGAACAAAAACAAAAGATTATTGACATGATGAAAAAAGATGGTGTAGAAGTTAAGAATCCAGATAATCTAATTATTGGCTATGAAGGAGCAGATGATGACTACGGAATAAGTGAGACTCAAACTACTAAATTTGTTGTTAGAGAAAAAACTAAATATAAAGTTCCATATAAAGTTACAGAAGAAGAAATTTATCGAGGTACATACATTTTAGATGGTCCAAGGATTAGTGAAGAAGAACAAAGAGAAAGAATTTATAACATGATGAGAGAAGCTGGAATTCAAGTTGGTGATAAAGATAGTCTTGATATTAGATATGAAGGTGCAAGTGATGATGAAGGAATAAGTGAGACTCAAACTAGTGAAGTAGTAGTTTACAGAGTATCTAAAGAAACAGTAGAATCAACTGAACTTCCAAAAGAAGAAGTAATTGATGAAAAAGAAGAAGATTTAAGCACTAATTTAAAATCTGAATTGTCTGAAATCAAAGAATTAAAAGAACAATTAAAATCTATTGGTAGTGATGTCGAAAGAGAAAAACTAATTTCTAAAATATCAGAAAAACTTTCTAATTTAGAGAAAAAAGTAGATACAGTAGAAGATGATTTTTCTAAGGAGTTATTAGAGATCGAAAAAAATATAAAAGATGCTGAAAAAGTTTTAAAAGAAGATTTAGAAAAATATGAACAATCATATGAGAAACTAAAGAGTATAATTACTGAGTATAATAAGAAAAAAGAAGAAGCAGATATACTTACAGACGAAGAATTAGATAAATTAAATGATGAGTATAATGCAGCTAAAATGATTGAAAATGATAATGCCAAACAAATTAAGAGTGAAATAGATATATTTAAGAAAAACTTATCTTCTTTAAAAAGAAAGAGAACTTTAATAAAGAAGGATATAATGAATGCTAATGCTTTAGGGTTGTCTATTAATGAATATAAAGAAATAACTAGTACATTAGCTAAGAGAAAAATATTAGATGAGGTTCTATCACGAAAAGGTCTTACAGATATTATTAATACTCCTGCAAAGGAAAGAACTAAAGAACAAAAAGCAACATTAAAACAAGCAAAAACTGATGTTTTAAATGAAATAGCTGAATTTGAAAGAAATAGTACTTCTAAAGTTTCACCACTTGATGCAATTGTTGCTTTATATAATATTGATTCTAAAGTGATTGAGGCTGCAAAACCTAGAAATGTAAAAGTAAAAAAAGATGAATTAATGGTTATTAATGATAATTCTAAGAAATTACCTGCTAGAATAAATAATCCTGTTGCAAACAATGGTTTAAATAATGATACTCCATTAAGAGCTCCTGAAGATATGGTTATTGTTAATGAAATAAAACAAAATGAAAATAATTTAGAAAAACCTATATATGAAGGTGTGCTTGCAAATGATCCTATTAGGAGAAGTAATGCAGAAATAAAGCAAGCAATTTTAAACGAAATGATTGCTAATGGAGTAGATGTAGACTCAATTGATGATTTTGATTTAGAAATTGAACCAGTTGAAGATAATAATGGTATAAGTGATTCATTATATAATAATTATAAGGTTTATAGAAAAGGTAGAGAAAAGTCTAGTGAAGATGGTAGACAGTTGCCTGCTGAAGTAGATAATAGTAAGCAATTACCTTCAGTAGTAGATGATAGTAAACAACTACCTGCCGAAATAGATAATAGTAAACAATTACCTTCAGTAGTAGATGAAAAAAATATAGCAGAAGATGAAGATTTAGCATTTGAAGAAGGAAAAGGTTTAACAGAAAAATATAGAATTTATGTTGATAGTGAAAATAATTCCATTTGTTATGTTCCAATTCCTACAATAGAAAGATTTGGTATTGCAAGTCATGGTAGGAATATAAAAGTTGATGGTATTACATGTAATAGAATTAGTTTAGATGCTGCTAGATATATAATTGAAAATGCAAATAATAATTATTCTCCATATGAAGTAGAAATTAGAAGTATTCCTAGTATTAAAGAGTATAATGAAAATGATGTAAACGAAAGAATTAATATATTAACAGATGAAAATACAGGAAATAAGTATGCAAGAAGATATGTATTCACAAGATTTCATTTAGGTATAGATGAGAGTACTTCACAAAGTGTAGATGGAGCAGAATGGTATAGAATAAGTGATGAGGATGAAAAATTTATTAGAGGTAATGCAAATAATGATTATTCTCCATATGTAGTAGAAGATATGAGTAGAAAATTAAAGCCAATTATTCCAGAACCTGTACAACCAACAACACCGTCAACAACTGCAGTACCAACGACAGGAATTAATATTACAACACCGTCAACAACTGCAGTACCAACGACAGGAATTAATATTACAACACCACCAACAACTGCAGTACCAACAACAGGAGTTAATATTACAACACCACCAACAACTGCAGCACCAACAACAGGAATTAATATTACAACACCACCAACAACTGCAG
>OLHE01000556.1_pt1 | contig 29452 bp, 20 predicted proteins | sample 1605821 | NCBI WGS metagenome assembly OLHE01 (sample SAMN03283250) | human gut metagenome | biome: human-associated habitat; material: feces | host: Homo sapiens | place: USA | collected 2013
CCCTCTTTGGTGGCATCAAGAATGCACGCTTCCGCAAACAGGTCACGCCGGGGGATGTGCTCACCCTCCACTGTGAGCTGGTGGAACAGCGGGGCCCGGTGGGCATCGGCAAGGCGTCCGCCTATGTGGACGGCAAATGTGCCGCCACTGCCGAGCTGACCTTTGTGCTGACCGACCGCACCGAATAACAAAAACGAGAAAAGCATTCCGGAGCTGCAGAGATGCTGCGGTTCTGGGGTGCTTTTTTGCCAAAAACAGGCGGCAGCGGATAGCGCTCCCACAAGGTGTTTGAAATGGCGCATAAAATGCACAAAAATGGAAGGATATGCAGTACCATTTCTTGAACGGGGTTGCGCCGAAAAGCGTTTCGTGTTATGATTGTTCAAAGAAAGAAACAGACACCATCAGACGTTGACCGGAAGGAAGCAAACGAACTATGGCAAAGCTGGAAACGTGCGGAGAAAAGGGCTTGGCACAGCAGGGATCAAAAGATGCGCTTTTAGAGGAACTGGAAGATTTTTTGCGGGAAAACGCGGAACGGCGCTTGTGTATGGCGGCCGTGGATGTGGAGCATTTCAAGCTGGATGAGGCGGGCTGCAACTGGGAGCAGTACAGTCCCTCCATGCGGGAAAAGCTCAAGCAGCGCCAGCAGTTGCTCATTGAGATCGAGCGGGCGCTGCAGAACAAGGAATTCTGCTTTTACTTACAGCCCAAGTGCAACAGCATGACCCACGCCATTGTGGGGATGGAAGCGCTGGTGCGCTGGAACCACCCCACCCGGGGCATCGTGTCGCCCGGGGAGTTTGTGCCCCTGATGGAAGAGACGGGCCTCATCACCCGGCTGGACCTCTACCTGTGGGAAGAGGTCTGCCAGATGCTCCAAGGCTGGAAAGCCCGGAACGAGAACATGGTGCCCATCTCGGTCAATGTCTCTATTTCGGATATCGCGGCGCTGGATGTGGCGCAGGTGCTCTGGGAGCTGGTGCAGAAATATCAGCTGGAGCCCAAACTGCTGCTGGTGGAGATCACCGAGAGTATGCTGGCCCAAAACCTGAAAATGGTGGAAAACACTATCGCGGCCCTCCACCGCAAGGGCTTTGCCGTGCTGATGGATGATTTTGGCAGCGGCTATTCCTCCCTGAATATGCTCCGCAATACCAGCGTGGATGCCATCAAGCTGGATATGCAGTTCATCGTGCGGGACAGTGAAAGCAGCAAGGGCAGGCAGATCGTGGAATCGGTCATCGAGATGGCCAGGCGGCTGAACCTGCCCATCATCGCCGAGGGCGTGGAGACGCAGGAGCAGGTGTTCATGCTCCAGTCCATGGACTGCCTTTACACCCAGGGGTACTATTTTTATAAGCCTATGGCCGTGAAACAGGCCGAGGAGCTGCTTGCGCAGCCTGCCATGGAAAATTACTGGGACCTGCGCCGGGACATGACCCGCCGGAATTACAAGGCCTTTACGGGCGGTCTTGTGAGCGAAAAGAGTGCCATTACCCTGCAGGCGTTTCAGATCCTGGCCGATAACGCCCTGATGCTGGCCCGCCTGGATCTGGTTACAGGAGAATACCGCATCGTCAAGCGGGACGAACGGCTGGTGGGTGTTTCCGAAGAGAAAACGCTTCAGCTGGAAAGCTACTGCGAGCAGCTGGTGGCCGAAAAAGCCATCCACCCGGAGGACGCAGCGCAGTTCCGCGCGCAGGCGAAGCTGGAGCTGCTTCAGGCGGCATTGTTCCGGGAGCGGCGCTCGGTGATCCGCCGCTGCCGCCGAATGGTGGCGGGGGAGTATGTCTGGATACGCATTGAGGTGCTGCCCTGCAAAGACTGCAGCCCGGAAGACCCCTGGGCTGTGGTGGTCGCGCGGGAAGAATTTCCCGAGGAATAACGGTTTTATCAAGGCCCTCTGCAGCGGTGCAGGGGGCCTTTTGTGCTGTCTGGCGGCAAAATCTAAAGCAAAGATTAAGATTTCCTAAGAAAAATCCAATGGAAAAGCCGGGCCGTTGCTGATATACTGAGAACGGTAAACTCTGGAAACGTGAAAAATGGGAGGAAACAAGATCATGGCGGCACAGACGATACTCATTGCGGAAGATGATCCGGACATCCGGGACGGTGTGCGCATTTTGCTGGCCGGGGAGGGCTACCATATCCTGGAGGCGGAAAACGGAACCCGGGCGCTGGAGATCTTCAACCCGGAAGTAGACCTGGTCATCCTGGACATCATGATGCCCGGCATGAGCGGGCTGCGAGTCTGCGAGGAGCTGCGCAAGGGGTCCACGGTGCCCATCCTGTTCCTGACGGCAAAATCGCAGGAATCGGACAAGCTGCTGGGCCTGACGGCGGGCGGCGATGATTACCTGCCAAAGCCGTTCTCCTTTGCGGAGCTCAGTGCCCGGGTCAGGGCTCTGCTGCGGCGGTACTGCGTCTATCAGGGCAAGGGGCAGGTGGCTGTCCAGCCCGAAAACCTGAAGCTCATTTCCAATGGCGTTCAGCTGGCGCTGGACTGCAACCGGGTCTGGGTAGAAGAGCGGGAAGTGGACCTGACCGAGACGGAGTATAAAATTCTGCGGATGCTGATGCAGAACCCGGAGCGCATCTTCTCCGTGGAGATGATCTATGAGACCGTGTGGGGTGAGCCTTACTACTATACTTCCAACGGCACGGTCATGGTCCACATCCGCAACCTGCGGACAAAAATTGAAGCCGACCCTCAGAACCCCAAGCGGGTGTGTACCGTGTGGGGCAAGGGGTACCGGTTTGTGAGTGAGGAACAGGTATGAACAGACAGAGCCTCGTTGCAAAAATGCTCCACCTGCAGGTGGCGTCGGCGCTGGTGTGCATTCTGCTGTATTTTGCGCTCCTGTTTGCCACGCGAGCGGGGCTGAGTTACTACAATAATCACTCCGATATTCAGCAGCGCTCCATTGCCCGGCAGGTGGAACGATTTCAGAAATACGTTACAGCACAGGAGATCTCCGCAAAAGACACCCGGGCGATTGATGAGTGGGTGGGGCAGCAGAGCTTTTTGCTGATGAACATTTACCGCGGGCATCGGATGCTCTACTCAAACTTTTCGTTCAGTTTTGGAGATGACCCGGATGAGGAACGGGAACCCGGTTCAAACTTTTCGTTCAGTTTTGGAGATGGCTCGGAGGAGGAACGGGAATCCGGTAAGAGCGGGCAGGTGTTTTATCTTGTCCAATTCTCGGATGGCCCGGCCCAGGTACAGCTGTTCTGCAATGTGGTGCTCAACTGGTGGGTCCTGCTCAGTAAATTGCTGATCGTTTTCTGCGTGGGTGTGTTTCTGGTGGTGTTCTGGTTTGCCTGCCGCCGCATTGTGAAATATATCATCCAGCTCAGTGAGGAGATCCAGGCCATGGAGGGCGGCGACCTCGACCACCCCATTACCATCCGGGGAGAGGATGAGCTGACGACGCTGGCCCGCTGCCTGGACTCCATGCGGGTCACCCTGCGCCAGCAGCAGGAGGAGGAAGCAAAGGCCTCCGCCAAGGTGAAGAACCTCATCACCGAGATGTCCCACGACCTGCGCACTCCGCTGACCACGCTGCTGCTGTATACCGAGATCGTCCGGAGCCGCAAATATGAGAACGACGCCCAGAAAGATGACTACCTGAACAAGATCGACACCAAGGCCCGGCAGCTCAAACAGCTGTCCGATAACCTGTTTGAGTATGCCCTTGTCACCCGGGACACCGTCGTTACATTGGACCCGCCAGCTTACTTCTCCCGCATTTTCGAGGAACCGCTGGCTGAGATGGTGGATACATTGCAGCAGCGTGGCTTTGCCTGCGCGCTGGACCTTGGCAGTGAGGACCTGATGCTGACGGTCAAGATGCAGTATATCCGCCGCGTTTTTGATAACATCACGTCCAATGCCATCAAGTATGCCGACCCCGGCCGGGAGATCTCCGTTACTTTTCGAAAGGAAGAAAAGTGGGTGGGCCTGCGTTTTGCAAACCATGTGCTGCCCGGCCAGCACCGGGAGGAAAGCACCCAGGTGGGCTTGACCAGCATTGAGACCATGATGGAAAAGATGAACGCGGTCTGCCGGGTGGAGCAGGGGACAGAGCAGTTTGCGATCACGCTGCTGTTTCCCATCACCTGAGAGCGCCGGAAACGGGTGTCAGTGCGGTTTCTGACGCGCTTTCATAAACTGTTCACGATTCTTAAGCCAAATTTAAGAAAATCCTCGGGAATTTCTGAAGAAAAGTCTGCTATAATTCCGTTGTATCATATAGAGGGGCATTTTGGAAGCCCCATCCCCCCGAAAAAAACCCAGGAGGCCAATGTTTATGCTATTTAGAAAAAAGCCAGCGGAGGAACGCTCCCCGCAAGAACTGGAAATCGCGCTACAGGAAGCGGAAATGCCGCAAAAGGGCCTGAAGCCCTTCCTGCACAAAAATGGGAAGAAGCTGGTGGCCGTTCTGGTCATCGCGGCCATCCTCGTTGTGCTGCTGGTGCCCAAGGGCCAGAAGAAAGCGGTCAACGCGGAGACCGCGTATACCCAGGTGACGCCCGAGAACCGGGACATCACCAATGTGTACAGCGAATCAGGCGTGCTGAACGCCGCCAACAGCTACACCGTCAAGGCGACGGTCAAGGGCGATGTCCTGACCGCGGATTTTGAGGTGGGCGATGTGGTGGAAAAGGGCGCGGTCCTTTACACCATCGACAGCTCCGATGTCGTCAGCGGCGTGGAAAAGGCAGAGCTGAACCTCGGCCAGGCCCAGCGCAGCTACGATGACGCTGTGGACGCCCAGTACATCCGCACCGACATTGCCGGCACCGTCGCTTCCTTTAAAGTGCGGGTAGGCGATGTGGTCAACGCAGGGCAGGAAGTCGCCACCATCCGGGACGACACCACCCTGCTGCTGGAGCTGGAGTTCCCGGCGGCGGACGCCGCCAACTTTGCCGTGGGCCAGAGCGCGGAGGTGCTGCTGGACAGCACCTTTGAGGCCATCACCGGCAGCGTGCAGTCCGTCTCCGGTGCGGATACCCTCAGCAGCGGCAACCTGCTGGTCCGCACCGTGACCATCGCGGTCCGCAACACCGGCAACCTGACCGCTTCCCAGGCGGCCACTGCCACCATCAACGGCGTCAGCGCCCTGTCTTCCGCCCGGTTCAGCTACCAGCGTGAGCAGAGTGTTACCGCCCAGAACAGCGGCACCGTCTCCGCTCTCTGCGTCAAGGAGGGAGCTCAGGTCAGCGCCGACACGGCTCTGATCCAGCTCTCTGGCGATAACCTGACCAAGCAGGTGCTCAACGCCTCCGACAACCTGCGCAGCGCCGAGCTCTCTGTGGAAGACACCCAGAAGCAGGTGGACGATTACACCATCACCGCTCCTATCAGCGGCACGATCATTTCCAAGGATGTCAAGGTGGGTGATACCGTGGGCACCAGCACGGCAACGGCCGATACCATGTGCGTCATCTACGATATGAGCTACCTGGAAATGACCCTGAACGTGGACGAGCTGGACATCCTCAACATCAAGGAGGGCCAGAAAGCCACCATTACCGCCGATGCCGTTTCCGGCCAGACCTTTGAGGGCGTTGTTACCAGCATCTCCAAGGCAGGCACCACCACCGGCGGTACCACCACGTACCCCGTTACCATCCGCATCGACGAGATGGGCGACCTGCTGCCCGGCATGAACGCCACGGCAGAGATCGTGACCGAGAGCGCCGACAATGTTCTCTCGGTGCCCAATGCGGCCATCACCCGCGGCAATTACGTCCTTGTAACCAAGGATTCGCCCAGCGCCGCCAACGCGGATGACAGCATGACCGCTCCGGACGGCTACGTTTACGTCAAGGTGGAGACCGGTGTCAGCGATGATGACTACATTGCCATCACCAGCGGCCTGACCGCGGAAGACACCGTGGCCTATGATTCCAGCTACAGCACCACCACCCTCGCCGGGAATGTACAACTGGTGATGGACGGCGGTGATATGGGCGGCGGCCCCGGCGGTGCTCCTGGCGGTGGCGGCCCGGGAGGTGGCCAGTAATGAGTGCACTCATTGAGTTTGACAACGTGTGCAAGTATTACCAGATGGGTGACACGACGGTCAAGGCTGCCGACCATATCTCCATGAAGATCAACAAAGGCGAGTTCGTGGCCATTGTCGGCCAGTCCGGCTCGGGCAAATCCACCTGCATGAACATCATCGGCTGCCTGGACGTGCCCACGGCGGGCACCTATCGGCTCAATGGCCGGGATGTGGGCAAGATGAACAAGGACGAGCTGGCCGAGATCCGCAACGAGATGCTGGGCTTCATCTTCCAGCAGTATAACCTGCTGCCCAAGCTCAGCCTGCTGGAAAACGTGGAAGTGCCGCTGGTGTACGCGGGCATCCCCCTGGCTGAGCGCAAGCGCCGCGCGACCGCCTCTCTTGAGCGGGTAGGGCTGGGCGATAAGCTCAAGAACAAGCCCAACCAGCTTTCCGGCGGCCAGCAGCAGCGTGTCTCCATTGCACGTGCTCTGGCGGGTAACCCGGCGGTCATTCTGGCCGACGAGCCCACCGGCGCGCTGGACAGCCACACCGGCCGCGAGGTGCTGGGGATGCTGCAGGAGCTGCACCGGCAGGGGAACACCGTGGTGCTCATCACCCACGACAACTCCATTGCGGTGCAGGCCCAGCGGATCATCCGGCTGGAGGATGGGCGTGTCGTCTACGACGGCGACGCCCACGCCCCGGAGGCGGTGGTCCAGCCCAACCTGGTCATCCCGGGCCCGGTAAAACCACAGAATGAAACCAAACAGGAGGGCAGCGTATGATCTACGAAACCTTCCGTGAAGCCATCCAGAATATCTGGAGCAATAAATTCCGTACACTCCTTACCATGCTGGGCATCATCATTGGTGTGATGGCTGTTATGGTCATTGTGGGCCTGGGCAACGGTATGACCACCAGCATCCAGAACGAGTTTGCCGATATGGGCACCAACCTCCTGACCGTGCAGATCATGGGCTACGGCTCCCGTTCTGTTAAAGTCAAGGACTTCTATGAACTGGTGGAAAAAAACTCGGATGTCCTTGGGGCTGTTTCGCCCTCCATCAGTATGAGCGGAACGGTGAAAGTCGGTACGGACGATGACAGTTACAGCAGCACCTCCGTCAAAGGCGTCAGCGAAGTGTATCTGAACATGGATGGCTACACCATCGCGCAGGGCCGTCCCCTGAACTACGTGGACATGGACGCCAACAAAAAGGTCTGCATGGTAGGCGATTACATCAGCCGGGTGGGCTATGGCGGCAACGCCATTGGCCAGAGCATCAAGATCGGCAGAGAGTGGTACACCATTGTGGGCGTGCTGGAAGCCGAGATCGACGACCCCTCCGATCAGGAGGGCAGCAGCGACGACTGCATTTTTGTGCCCTACACCACGGCCATGCGTGTCTCCGGCATCAGCACGGCCAGTTCTTACGCGGTCCTTGTGTCCGATGAGGAGAATATCTCCAAGGGCAAGGCCATCATTGAGAATGGCCTGCAGGAGTTGCTTCACTCGGACAGCGGCTATATGGTCATCAGCCTGAGCGAGATGCTGGATATGATGACGAGCATGGTCAACATGGTGGTCACGGTCCTGACGGCCATTGCGGCCATCTCGCTGCTGGTCGGCGGCATCGGCATCATGAACATCATGATGGTCTCTGTTACCGAGCGCACCCGTGAGATCGGCATCCGCAAAGCACTGGGTGCCAAGGAAAGAACAATCCTGAGCCTGTTTGTGGTGGAGGCGGGCACAACGTCTGCTCTGGGCGGTATCATTGGCATTGGCCTGGGGTACATCGTCTCAACCGTTGCCACCAAGGTCCTGGCCGTCATCATGACCGATATGCCCATTACGGTCACCCCCACCGCCGGCTCCATTGCCGTGGCCTTTGGCATCTCGGTGGGCATTGGTGTGCTGTTTGGCTACCTGCCTGCAAAACGTGCCGCACGCCTCAACCCCATTGAAGCTCTGAGATATGATTAACGCGCCCTCTCAGGCGCTCACGCGCCAGTTTTCCCCTTGGGAGAACCAAGCATACTGATTAAGGAGTGAAACTATGAAGAAACGCATTCTTGCGCTGCTGTTGGCGGTCTGCGTGGCCTGCTCCATGCTCATCCTGCCCGCCTCGGCCAGCGGCTCCAACACGGCAGTCCAGACAGCCGTTACGCTGGGCGGCCTGACCTCCGACCAGACGGCAAACCTGGCCGCGCCGCTTACCCGCGGCGCGCTGACCAAACTGATGGTGGCGTTCTCCGCCTACCGGGAAAGCGCCAAGACCCAGGGCTCCACGGGTACCCTCTTTTCGGATGTGAGCAGCGGCTCCGCCTATGCGCCCTACGTCCGCATTGCGGTCCAGCAGGGCTGGATCAGCGGCTATACGGACGGCAGCTTCCGCCCGGACAATGCTGTCACGCTGGAAGAAGCCTGCACCGCGGTCCTCAAGCTGCTGGGCTATGACGTGACCACTCTCAGCGGTACGTTCCCGGCCGCACAGCTCAACAAGGCAAACGAGCTGGGTCTGCGGGACAACCTGACCAAGACCCAGGGCGAGGGGATGACGCTGGAAGACGGCGCTGTCCTGCTCTACAATGCCCTGACGGCCACCACCGCGGAGGGCAAAGTCTATGCCTCTTCGCTGGGCTTTACCGTGAATAACGGCGTGGTGGATGTCTCTTCCATCCTGCTCAGCAATGTCAAGGGCCCCTTTGTGGCGGGCCTGGGCACCCAGCTGCCCTTTGCACCCACGGCGGTCTACCGCAACGATACCGTGACCACGGACGCCACCCTCAACGCCTATGACGTTTACTACTACAACGAGACGGCCCAGACGGTATGGATCTACACCCGCAAGGCCGCAGGCCGCATCACGGCCGTGTCTCCCTCGGCCAATGCCCCCACTTCTGTTACCGTGGCAGGCACCGAGTACACCATCGCTTCCTCCTCTGTGGCGGCACAGCTCTCCGCTCTGAACGGCGGCGGCGTGGGCCAGGTGGTCACCCTGCTGCTGGGCATGAACGATGAAGCGGTTTCCGTTCTGACGGGCGACGCCGCCAACGAGGTGTTCTACGGCGTGGTCCAGACCACCAGCCGCAGCCTGGTGGAGAACAGCGGCCCGGATGTGCAGCAGACCGTGGCCGTTGCCTGCACCGATGGCGTGACCCGCAGCGTGAACGTGGACAAACAGTTCAACTATCCGGCAGGCAAGCTGGTGGCCATCACCGTGGATGAAAACGGTGAGAACATCCAGAGCCTTGAGACCAAATCCACCAGCGGCACCGTCAACGCCGAGGGCACCGCCCTGGACAATACGGCCCTGGCCAGTAACGTGGAAATTCTGGACACGACTTCGGAGGGTTTGGCTGGGGCAGTTCGCCCCAGCCGCCTATCGGGGGTCACTCTGAGCGGCACGGACGTCAAATATTATACCACCAATGAAAAAGGCGAGATCGACCGCCTCATCCTCAGCGACGTGACGGGCGATCTGTGGGAGTACGCGGCACTGGATGGCATCCAGGCAGCCACCGATTATGCGGGCAGCAAGATCGACGAGAAAATTAACGAGAAAGTTTCCTCCTCCTCTTCGACAAGCTCGTCTCTGGCAGGCATGACCACGACCACCGAGGATGACGACCAGAAAGCCAAGCAGACCGCGCTGGATGTGCGCAACATCATGCTGCCCAGCACCAGCGATGTGCTGTATGGTCTGGTGGATGGCAGCATCGTCAGCACCACCTGGAACCAGCTCACCGGCAGCACCGACCGGTTGGCTTCCTACGTGCTGAAAAAGGTGGGCGACAATGTAGGCGGCGTGGCAGGCAATATCATTGATTACTTTGCCTCCGGTGCCAACTATGTCTGCTATGTCAACGGCAAGCAGGTCACCTATACCACTGCGGTCAAGTACCCGGTCATCGCGGGCGGCGTGGCCATTGGCAAATCCGCCGACGGCAAAAAAGTCAATGCGATGGTCCAGCTTTCCCCGGTGGTGGTGGATAAGCTGGGCGCCGGCTGGGTCATGAAAGGTGATACCCGCTATGAGACCGCCGACGACATCCAGGTCTATCTGTGGAACCAGGGAACTTATTACAAAGTTTCTCTGGCCGACCTCAATCCACAGGATTACAAACTGATCGGCTGGTACGATAACCAGGGCCATTCCGCAGGCAATAAGATCCGCCTGCTGGTAGCCGTGCGCACCAACTAAAAGCGAAACAGAACCAAAGCCCCTGCGCAGGAGTTTCTCTTGCGCAGGGGCTTTTTGGCATTGGGCAGCGTGAGCGAGCGACAACCACCCGCTCCGCTGGTGGAATAAAAACGGCTTTAGCCCTCGACAAAGAGAAACCTCCCCGTAGAATAGAGTGTGGGTTTGCCAACCACATTCTAGGAACAGGGAGGTTTCTCTTTGAAATCTTTACTTTGCCGCTGACGATCTCGGAGGCCAGAGATCGTTCAGGATGCGGGGCGCAAGGAGAGCCGAAAATCCGCATGACACGGATGGTTAGCGGCCGCTAATGTGCAACAAGCACAAAAATAATTCTCAAACATTGGCAAATAGTAGATTAAAAAATGATGTTAAAGTATTGACAATTTGCTCCGCACGGCGCTATAATGCAGGTACAGTAATTGATTAACGCTTTTAATCAATTAAAGATTTTTTACCGGATGAGATTTGAAGCTTGATAAAAAATAACGAATCTCAAACAAAAAACGATTGCTTGCTTGAAAAACGAATTGATTAACACTTTTAACTAAAAGGAGAAAATGATTATGAAGTACTTCCTGGACAGCGCAAAACTCGATGAGATCAAGCTCGCTTACAACACCTTTGGCATTGACGGCGTTACCACCAACCCCCGCCACATCATGCTGAGCGGCAAGCCGTTCCTGACGGCCATTACCGACATCGCCAACTGGATCAAGGAAGAGGGCCTGGAGGGCTACGAGAAGTTCCCCGTCTCCGTGGAGATCAACCCCCATCTGGACGACACCGAAGAGATGATCGCCGCCGCAAAGAAAGTCTCCGCCATCAGCGAGAACTTCGTCATCAAGATCCCCTGCACCGAGGCTGGTGTGGCTGCTGCCCGCCGCCTGGAAAAAGAGGGCATCCGCACCAACGTGACGCTGGTGTTCAGCCCGGCACAGGCCATCTGGCCCGCAAAGAACGGCTCCCTCTTCGTTTCTCCGTTCCTGGGCTGGAAAGAGGCCAACGGTGAGGACTGCAAGCAGTACATCAAGGACATCGTGGATATCTATAAGAACTACGGCTTCTACGGCAAGACCCAGATCATCTGCGCGGCCATCCGCACCCCCAAGCAGATCGTGGACTGCGCGGTGGCAGGTGCCGATATCGTTACCACCGGCCTGGCCGTCTATCAGGACGCCATCAAGCACGCTTACACCCGCCAGGGCATTGAGACGTTCATCAATGCATGGGATAACACCGTGACGGAGTAAGCGGAACACAAAGCAGCGAGTGAGCAGGAGCAAAAGGAGAAGCACTATGAAAATCGGCTTTATCGGTCTGGGCATCATGGGCGAGTCCATGTGCGAAAACATTGTCAAGAAGCATGACGACACCGTCTACTGCTTCGATTTCATCCCCGCAAAAGTGGAGCTGCTGGCCTCCAAGGGCGCGGTTCCCTGCAAGGACTCGGTGGAACTGGCCGAGAAGTCCGACGTCATCATCTCGATGGTGCCCAAATCCGAGCACTCCATGAGCGTGTACAAGACCATCCTCCCGGTGCTGGGCGCGGGAAAGACCTGCATTGATATGTCCACCATCGACCCCAGCGTCTCGGTGGAGATCAGCAAGATGGTCAAGGCCACGGGCGCTGCATTCATGGACGCTCCTGTCGTCAAGAGCAAGCCCGCCGCCATTGCCGGCAAGCTGGGCATCTACATGGGCGGCGACGAAGCCACCTGCGAGGCTATGCGCCCCATCCTCGCTTACATGGGCGAGAACATCATCCGGATGGGCGATAACGGCAAGGGCCTGGTCATGAAGATCTGCCACAACGCACTGGTCACGCAGATCCAGAACGGCGTCAACGAGACCCTTTCTCTGGCACAGCTCAACGGTATTTCGGTGGAAGATTACGCAACGGCCATCTCCTACGGCGGCGGCCAGAACTTCTATCTGGACGGCCAGTGGCAGAAGCTGCGGGATGAGGACTATACCACCGCGTTCTCTCTGGCCAACGCCGCCAAGGATGTGGGCATCTGCATGAACCTGGCGAAAGAGTGCGGCCTGGACATGCCCGGTGAGGCAAACGTCAAGAAAGTTTACGACAAGGGTATGGAAGCCGGAATGGGCGGCGACGACTGGCGCTCGACCTTTAAACTGGTCCGGGGCCACTGATAAAAGGGGAGTGCAGTGATGGAAAATCGGTTAGAGCATCTGAATCAGGTCAACGATGTCCCGGTGCACAGCGTGCTGGATCCGGAATTCGCCTCCTATGGCCGGGTGGTCACGGGCTATGATTTCAGTGAGATGATCGCCTACATGGAGCAGAACACCCCCATCCCGGAAAATGGCAACATCTATGTTGCCAGCGTGCCCGAGATGGAAGCCCTGGCCGTGAGTGCCGAGGTGCAGAAAAAATTCTACGGCGACATGCCCATGGAAGTGGGCTACTGCAATGGCCGCAATACCACCTGGAACGGCTTTGAGTATCACAAGGGCAGCGAGATCAATGTGGCTGTCACGGATTTCATGCTGATTTTGGGCCATGTGTGGCAGATCGAGGATAACACCTACCGGTTTGAGAACGCAAAAGTCTTCTTTGTGCCCAAGGGCACGGCGGTGGAGATGTACCAGACCACGCTGCATCTCTCGCCCTGCCGGGTCTGCGATGCAGGCTTCAAGGGCGTGGTCATCCTGCCGCGGGGCACGAACACCCCGCTGGACGAGAAGACCCCGAACGGCGACCCGGAGAGCAAGCTGCTGCTCCAGCGAAACAAGTGGGTCATTGCACACCCGGAGCGGGAGCCGCTCATCAAGCAGGGCGCTTACCCCGGCCTGCTGGGCGAGAACAAGGAGCTCCACTATTAAAGGGCCGAATGGCTGAGAAAGGGCAACCATGGAGATCATTTGCAAAGACCGGGTCTTTACCCTGAAAAACGGCAGCGATGTGCTGCTGCATACCGACGCCAACACCCCGATGGTTTATGTCGGCTACGGCGAAGAGCGTGTGGAGATGTACCGCGGCAACTTCAAGCTGGAAGATCACCTGCTGGAGCGCCGCCCCCTGACCCTGACTTCTGCCCGTGTGACAGAGCAGGGAACGGAGCTGGATCTTGAGGGCCAGCTCAAGCTGCTGGTCACCGAGAAAGAGGGCGCTGTCACCCTGACGGTGGCGGAAAAAGCCGAGGGAATCAACCGCTTTTGGCTGCATGTGGAAGCGGCCGAGGACGAGCATGTCTACGGCTGCGGCGAGCAGATGAGTTACTTTGATCTGCGGGGCCGCCACTTCCCGCTGTGGTCCAGCGAGCCGGGTGTTGGCCGTGACAAAACGACCTACGTTACCTGGCGCAGCGACGTGGAAAACGGCGGTGCGGGCGGTGATTATTACAACACCAATTACCCGCAGCCGACCTACGTTTCCAGCCGCCATTATTACCTCCACATGGATACCACGGCTTACGGGGATTTCGATTTCCGCAACCCGCGCTACCATGAGCTGCAGTGCTGGAATGTGCCGGGCTTTATCCGCATCGAAGCCGCCCCCACATTCGTGGAGCTGCTGGAAAAGCTGACCGCGTTCCTGGGCCGTCAGCCGGAGCTGCCGGAGTGGATCTACAACGGCCTCATCATCGGTGCCCAGGGTGGCAACGAGCGCAGCTTTGGCATCGTGGACAAGAGCCTGGAGCACGGCATCAAGGTCTCCGGCCTGTGGTGCCAGGACTGGTGCGGCAAGCGGGTGACGAGCTTTGGCAAGCGCCTGCAGTGGGACTGGCATTTCCACAAGGAAATGTACCCCGATTTGCCCAAACACATCGAAGAGCTCCACGCCCGGGGCATCAAGTTCCTGGGTTACATCAACCCCTACCTCGTCAACGATGGCGAGCTCTACGCCGAGGGCAAAAAGCGGGGCGTCTTCGCCAAAAAGGCGGATGGTTCCGATTACCTGGTGGACTTTGGCGAGTTCTACTGCGGCGTGGTGGATTTCACCAACCCCGAGGCCTACAACTGGTTCAAGGATGAGGTCATCAAAAAGTACACGCTGGACATTGGCATCGACGGCTGGATGGCAGACTTTGGCGAGTATCTCCCCACCGACGATCTGGTGCTGGCAAACGGCGTCAGCCCGATGATCGAGCACAACCACTGGCCGGTGCTGTGGGCAAAATCCTGCCCGCCTGCCTGCGTTCCTCTGCCATTGCCAGCGTGCTGGGTGCAATGCCCGGTGTCGGCGGCGGTGTGGCACAGTTCCTCTGCTACAACGAGGTTCGCCGCACTTCCAAGCACCCCGAAGAGTTCGGCAAAGGCTGCCTGGAGGGCATCGCTGCCGCCGAATCTTCCAACAACGCGGTCGTTGGCTCCGCTATGATCCCTCTGCTGACGCTGGGCATCCCCGGTGATGGCGTTACCGCTCTGCTGCTGGGCGCGTTCGTGCTCCACGGCATCCAGCCCGGCCCCACCATGTTCACCAAGCAGGGCGTCATGGCCTATACCATTATCATCGGCTGCCTGGTCGCTAATGTGTTGCTGGCTCCTCTGGGCCTTGGCATGACCCGTCTGGTGGCCAAAATCGTGCAGGTGCGCTACACCTATCTGGCTCCCGTCATCATCATGTTCTGCTTTGCAGGTGCATTTGCAGCCACCGGCAACACCAAAGAGCTGATCATCTGCGCAGGCATCCTGATCTTCAGCTACATCCTGACGGTTCTGGACATTGATAACACCCCGCTGATGCTGGGCATGATCCTGGAAGACATCATGGAGCAGAACTTTGTCACCGCTTCCATGAGCTATGACCGCAACTACAGCATCTTCATTACCCGCCCCATCTCCGCAGTCATCCTCATCATCACCGTGGTACTGCTGGTCTCCATGATCCGGGTCAACCGCCGTGTGGCCAAGCTGAACGAGCAGCAGGAGGCCCAGATGGCCGCGGAGCACGCAAAGATGGAGAACGCATAAGCAAATCTTAACATACGACAATTTCTCTCTCCTTCCATTGGCGGGGCCGGGGACGCGCCCGGTCCCGCATTTTTTGGGAGAGAACATCAAAACAAAACCAGAAATTAAGAGAGTAAAAAAGCAATAAAAGGAGTAATTGATTATGAGTTTTCAGGTAGCTTATGTGCCCATCGGTGTTGGTACGTTCCATCTGGAGAGCGCACAGGATCAGTTTGAAAAATCCATTGCCATGCTCAAGGGCCTGAATGCAGACTGCACCGTGCCCGAGAAAATGCTGCTGACCATCAACGATCTGGACGCATACCTCGATACCCTCAACCCCGACCTCATCGTGCTGCAGAACATCACCTTTGCCAACGCCGCTTACGCCAGCGAGGTGCTCAAGCGCTTTGCCTGCCCCATTGTGCTGTGGACCCTGCGGGAGCCGGTCATCGACGGTACCCGCCTGCGCCTCAACAGCCTGACGGGCGCTTACTCCGCCGGCAACGCCATCACGGCGTTCCGGGGCGAGGGCAAGTTTGAGTATATCTTTGGTGCCCCCGGCGAGGCCGAAGTGGAGCGGGAAGTGGGCGCTGCCATCCGTGCCGCCAAGGTCAAGTACGACCTGCGCCGCCTCAAGATGATCTCCATTGGCCACACGCCTCAGGGCTTCGGCTTTGGCCGCGCGCTGGACGCTGAGATGATGAGCACCTTTGGCACCACGCTGGATTCCATCGAGGCCCGTGAGCTCATCAACAAGGCCAAGGGTTACACCGAGGAGGAGCTGGCCGACGAGCTGGCCGAGGCCCGCAAGACCATTGTTGGCCTGGAGGCCATCCCGGAAAACAACGTGGTCAACTTTGCCCGCCTCTATAAGGCGTATAAGAGCTATGTGGGCGAGAACCACATCGGGGCCCTCTGCTCCCGCTGCTGGCCGGATTTCTTCACCGAGTTTGGTACCCCCGTGTGCAGCGTGCTCTCCCTGCTCAACGCCAACGGCGTTTCCGCCAGCTGCGAGTCCGACGCTTACGGCGCCCTCTCCATGTTCATTGGCAGCGACCTGACCAGCCGTTCCTGCTTCTTTGGCGACCCCGTCTCCATGAACGAGAAAGAGGGGACCATCACGTTCTGGCACTGCGGCATGGCTGCCTGTGACCTGGCCCGCAAGGATACCGGCGCGCAGGTGGGCGTCCACCCCAACCGCAAGATCGGCCCCGTGATGGACTTTGGCTGTGAGGCCTGTGAGCATGTCACCATCTTCCGTGTGGGCCGCAAGCCGGACGGCAGTTTCCGCTTCTTCATCGCGGAGGGTTCCGCACTGGACAAGCCCAAGCAGTTCAACGGCACCTCCGTGGTCGTCAAGACCGTGGAAAGTGCCAAGGATGTCGTCTATGGCACCGTCAAGGGCGGTTGGGAACCCCACTTTGTAGTGGTGTACGGCCAGGTGGCCAACGAGCTGGAAAAGCTGGGCAACATGCTGGGCGTGGAAGTCTGCAAATTCTGAAATCCTAAAACAGAAAACAATCGCCTTGAAATAAGCAACTTTCTCTTGCTACTATGAAAAACACGGAGTATACTTGATTTAAGTAAATTTAAGCAACTGAGAATGCTTGATTTAAGTAAATTTAAGGAACGGAGAATGCTTGCTAGATATACAGGGAAAGAGGTGTGGAGATGGCATACAGCGGCCTGAACCTCGGAAACGTCAAAAACCAGAACCGCAGCTCCATTTTAAAGCTGCTGAACGACCACGGCCCCATGCCGCGCAAGGATCTTTCGGCCCGGCTGGGCCTGACCCCGGCCAGCCTGACTACCCTGTGCGGAGAGCTGCTGGCCCAGAACATTCTGTTTGAGCTGGGCGAGGTACAGCAGGAGGATAAACGCGCCGGGCGGCGCAAGATCCTGCTGGGCATCAATTACGCCTACCGCCATGTTCTCTCCATCAGCATCGAGGCCCCCGCCACCAGTGTCACCCTGTGTGACCTGCGGGGAGAGCACTGCATCACCCGCCGCATCCCCACGGATACCAGCGTGGAGCCGGAGGTGTTTTTAAAGCGGGTGGCCAATGTGGGCAAAGCCCTGCTCTGGGAAAACAGCATCGGCAGGGAAGAGCTGCTGGGGGCGGGCGTTTCGGTGCCCGGCCCGGTGGACCGGGAAAAGGGCGTCAGCACCCACGCTTACCGCGTCTGGGATCAGCCCGTGCAGGTAACTGCCCCGCTGGCTGAGGCGCTGGAGTGTACCGTGCTGCTGGAAAACAACGTCAAGGCCTTTGCCCAGGCCGAGCTGACTTATGGCCTGGGGCGGACGGAGGAGAATCTGCTGCTGCTCAAATGGGGCCCCGGCGTGGGCTCCGCCATCATTGCGCAGGGCCGTATCTATGAGAGCCGGATGTACAAATCGGCGGAGATCGGCCATGTGCGGGTGGAAAAGAACGGCAGGCTCTGCCGCTGCGGGCGGCACGGCTGCCTGGAAACGCGGGTAGCCAGCCACCCCATTGCCCGCCATCTGCGGCAGGTGTGCAGCCCGGAAACGACCCCGCTGCTGTGGGCTGCCGTGGGCGGCAGGCCCGAGAACATTACCGTGCACAATCTGGACACCCTCGCCGCGCTGGACGAACCGGCCATGTGGGAGGCACTGGATGCGGACATTGAGGTGCTGGCCGATGTGGTGGGCAGCTGCCTGACCATGTTCACGCCGGATCATCTGATCCTGTACGGGAATATGTTCAAGCTGCCGCACTTCCGGGAAAAATTCCTCGCCGCCTGCAAGCGGTACGACCCCGCCTACGACGAAAATTATATCCGTGTCTCAGAACTGGCTGAAAAGCTGGAATACATCGGGCCGCTGGCGGTTGTGACCAACGAGCTGTTTTATCAGGGCTGAAAATTTTATTAGGCAAACAGGCAAAAAGCGTGCTGTGGAGCAAGAGAGCGCAAGGGCTTTGCAAAGTTCTGGGCGGAGCTTGCCCCACAGCTTTTATTTTTACCAGAAAAGGAGAGTTTCCCCATGTCATACATCATGGCACTGGATGCCGGAACCACTTCCAACCGCTGCATCCTGTTCAATGAAAAAGGCGAGATGTGCAGTGTGGCACAAAAGGAGTTTACCCAGTACTTCCCCAAACCGGGCTGGGTGGAGCACGACGCCAATGAGATCTGGACCACCCAGCTGGGCGTGGCACTTTCGGCTATGAACCAGGTGGGAGCCAGCGCGGCGGACATTGCGGCCATCGGCATCACCAACCAGCGCGAGACCACCATCGTGTGGGACCGTGACACCGGCGAGCCCATTTACCACGCCATCGTCTGGCAGTGCCGCCGCACCAGCGCCTACTGCGACGAGCTCAAGGCCAAAGGCCTGACGGAAAAATTCCGCCAGAAGACCGGCCTTGTCATTGACGCCTATTTCTCCGCCACCAAGCTGAAATGGATTCTGGACAACGTGCCCGGCGCGCGGGAAAAGGCCGAGGCGGGCCAGCTGCTGTTTGGCACCGTGGAGACCTGGCTCATCTGGAAGCTGACCTGTGGTAAGATCCATGTCACGGATTATTCCAACGCCAGCCGCACCATGATGTTCAACATCCACACCCTGCAGTGGGACGATGAGATTCTGGAAGAGCTTGATATCCCCAAATGTATGCTGCCGGACCCCATGCCCTCCAGCTGCTTTTATGAGTGGGCCGACCCCATGCACTTTGGCGACGGCATCAAAATCGCGGGCGCGGCAGGCGACCAGCAGGCGGCGCTCTTCGGCCAGACCTGCTTTACCCCCGGCGAGGCAAAGAATACGTTCGGCACCGGCGGCTTCATGCTGATGAACACGGGCGAGCAGCCGGTGTTCTCCCAAAACGGCCTGGTCACCACCATTGCCTGGGGCCTGGATGGCAAAGTACATTACGCGCTGGAGGGCTCCATTTTCGTGGCCGGTGCCGCCATCCAGTGGCTGCGGGACGAGCTCAAGCTGCTGGAAGAAGCCCGGGACTCCGAGTATATGGCCGGCAAGGTCAAGGACACCAACGGCTGCTATGTGGTGCCGGCGTTCACGGGCCTGGGCGCGCCCCACTGGGACCAGTACGCCCGCGGCACCATTGTGGGCCTGACCCGCGGCTGCAACAAGTATCACATCATCCGGGCCACGCTGGACAGCCTGTGCTATCAGGTCAACGATGTCCTCCACGCCATGGAGGCGGATTCCGGCATCCAGATGAAAGCCCTCAAGGTGGACGGCGGCGCTTCCGCCAACAACTACCTGATGCAGACCATGGCCGATGTGAGCAATGTGCCGGTGCAGCGCCCCTCCTGCGTGGAGACCACGGCATTGGGTGCCGCCTATCTGGCAGGCCTGGCGGTGGGGTACTGGAAATCCACCGACGATGTGCTGCAGAACTGGTCGGTGGATCGCACCTTTACGCCCAACATCACCCCGGAGGAGCGCAAAAAGCGGGTCAAGGGCTGGAACAAGGCGGTCCGCTGCGCCTACCACTGGGCCAAAGACGAAGAGGACGAGTGACATGGACCGTGCAGAAGACGGACGACTCCGGTTTTTCTCGGAGCTGTCGGAGCACCAGATCTCAGCCGATGAGTTTTTCAACGTGGTCCTGCTGGACTCGCTGGCCCGGAATTTCGGGCTGCAAAATGTGCTCATCTCCTACTTTGATCCGCAGGGCAATTTCCTCTCCTGGACCCACCGCAACGGGGTGCTGGCCGATTGCGAGGAGCACCCTTACCGCCGCTGCCAGCCGGCCGACGTGGTGCGCCAGACGCTGTACCGGGAGGCCGTGCAGGATAAACTGACCTACAACAATGTCATGCCCCGGCTCTACCACTCCACCAAACTCATCCCGCCGGAGGATTATGAGCAGAGCAGCTATGTGCGCTTTCTCGAAGAAAATTTCGGGGCCCGCTACAGCGTGACCATGGCCTTTGGCATCAACGCGTATATTCAGGTGGCGTTTTTCAAGAGCCGGGAAGAGGGCGATTTCACGCCCGAGGAGCTGAGCCAGCTGGAACAGATTTACGTTTACATCGCCAACGATTACAAAAACTTCAAGAAATACGAGCAGGCCAAGATCATCTCCAACATCCAGAGCGAGATCATCCTCTCGGGGGAAAAAGCCTATCTCGTTACGGATGATTTTATGCACATTATGAGCTGCAACCACGCGGCAAAGGTCTGCCTGGATGATATCCTGGGCGGGGCTGCCGATGGGTTGGATGGAAGCAGGCCCTGCAGCTGGCTCCCGTTTTTGCTGGGCAGTGAGCTGGGCCACGCCGAAAACCGGGTGCAGACCCGGGTCATCCGGGACTATATTTTCAAAATTTACACCTACGACCAGCGCTATTCCAACGGCATTGTGGACCGCTACCACTGGATCACCATTGCCCGGGCGGAGCAGCCTGCGGCAGCTGGCAAAAACAGCGAGGCCCTGCCCGCGGGCACCGGCCAGCCCCTGACCAAAGCGGAGCTGCGGGTGGCCCGCCTGCTGGCCAAGGGCCTGACCTATCAGGCGGTGGCGGATAAGCTGGTGGTGAGCTACCACACCGTGAAGAAACATGTGCAGAATATCTACCTCAAGTGCGGGGTGAACTCCCGGTTCCAGCTCTACCGCTGGATGGAGCAGAACGATCCGAAAAAGTGACTCCTGAGACAGAAAAGAAGATCTCCCGTAAAATGCTGGGTGGAGCGCCGGAAACGGCTGCTCTGCCCGGCATTTTTTGTGCCGTAAAAATAGGGAATGTTCCCTATATAAAATCAGCCTGTTGTCCACTGTTTCTGAGAGGCGGCATCTGTTAGAATCAAGCCAGAAACGATCAGAGAAATAAACTGGGAAAGGAGGCGGGCAATGTGACGGAAACGGGCATCGTGTTCAACGTCCAGCGTTTTACCATTCACGACGGCCCCGGGATGCGGACGGAGTTCTTTTTAAAGGGCTGCCCGCTGCGGTGCCAGTGGTGCTCCAACCCCGAAAGCTGGGCCCCGCAGCCCCAGGTGGGGGTTTACCGGACCAAATGCATCGGCCGCAAAGTCTGCGGCGGGTGTGAGGACAGCTGCCCGGAGGGAGACATCTTCCGCTTTACGGCGGGCAAGCTGGCGGGCATTGACCGGACAAAATGCACGGACTGCCTGGCCTGCTACGAGGAATGCCCCTCCGACGCGCTCAAGCAGTGGGGCAGGCAGATGACGGTGGAGGAGTGCATGGAACTCATCCGCCGGGATCAAGGCTACTACGAGCGCTCGGGTGGCGGCGTGACCGTCTCGGGCGGGGACCCGCTGGTCCAGAGCGATTTTGTGGAGGCCCTCTTCCGCGCCTGCAAGGCGGAGGGCTACCACACCTGCTGCGAGTCCACGTTCTGTGCCAGCTGGTCGGAGGTGGAAAAGGTTCTGCCCTATACCGACCTCATCATCTCGGACCTCAAGCTGATGGATTCTGCCCTCCACCGCCAGTATACCGGGGTGGGCAACGAGCTCATTCTGCAAAACCTCCGCCGCCTGGCACAGGAGGGGCGGGAGCTCATCCTCCGCATCCCGGTCATCCCGGGGGTCAACGATGGGCGGCAGAATATCGAGGCCAGCGCGGATTTTATCCTCAGACAGCTGGGCGGGCAGGTGCGAACCCTGCAGCTTTTGAGTTTTATGCGGCTGGGCGAGGAAAAATACAAATCACTGGGGATCCCGTACCAGATGGAAGCCGTGCGCCTGCAGCGCCGGGCGTTCCAGCGGCGGGTAGAAGAAATTGCAAGGTATTTCAACAGCCGGGGCATCCACTGCCTCGTGGGCACCAAAGAAAAAGAAGAGAGTCAACCGGAATAAATCATCACACCAAGGAGGAACATCCATGGCAACTGTCCACACCACCGCACGCGGCACCGAGCCGTACGATAAAGTTTACTGCCTGGGCTATCAGGTCCACCACGAGGACTGGTCGCCCTACCCCCGCATCAACAAGCTGCGCCAGACTTTTCTGGACCGTGGTTATGATGTGGATGTAGAGCGCCTGCGCCTCGTCACCGAGAGCTATCAGCAGCACGAGCACCTGCCTGAAAAGCTCAAAGTGGCCTATGCCTTTGAGAATGTGCTGCTGCACTGCGGCATTGAAATTTACGACGATGACCTCATTGTGGGCGAGATCGCTTCGCCCGTCAAATCCGCGCCCATCTACCCGGAATTTTCCGTCAACTGGATCCTGGACGAGGTGCAGAACCACCCCTTTGAGGAGCGGGAACACGACCAGTTCTATATCCGCAACGAGAAAGAAAAGCAGGAGATTTTAGACCTGTGCAGCTGGTGGAAAGGCCGCACGCTGGACGATTACATCAACGTCCGGCTGGACGATGACCAGCTCAAGGGCTCCGAGGCGGGCAAGAAGATCTACCAGACCAACCTCTATCACTATGCGGGTACCGGCCACCTGGCCGTGGATTACGCCCGCCTGATGCGGCTGGGCTTTGACGGACTGTTAGAGCAGGCCAAACAGAAGCTGGCCGCGCTGGATATGCACGACCCCGAGTTCTGCACCAAGCGGGAATTCTATCAGGCGGTCATCATCATGCACAGCGCCGTGAAGAAGTACATTGAACGGTATGCCGTGCTGGCCGAGGAAATGGCCGCCAAAGAGCCGAACACCAAGCGGAAAGCAGAGCTGGAGCAGATCGCCGTCAACTGCCATGCCGTGGCAGGCGGCACGCCCAAGACATTCTGGCAGGCGCTGCAGCTGTTCAACTTTGCCACCATGCTCATCTGCGTGGAGTCCAACGGCCACTCCATCTCCTATGGCCGGATGGACCAGTGGCTTTACCCCTACTACGAAGCCGACAAGAGCATCTCCAAAGACTTTGCGCTGGAGCTGCTGGAAGTGGAGTACGTCAAGCTCAACAACCCCACCAAGCTCAAAGACCGGGGCAGCATGGCCCTGCGCAATGGCCGCGGCTTTGGCGGCGAGAGCCTGACCATTGGCGGTGTGAAGCGGGACGGCACCGATGCCACCAACGACCTGACCATGCTGATGCTGGAAGCCTCCGCCCACACCCGGATGATGAACCCCTGGGTCTGCGTCCGGATGCATGAGGGCACCCCCGAAGAGCTGCGCATCAAAGCCGTGGAGTGCATCCGGGCGGGCTATGGCCACCCCAAGCTCTTCAACGATGGCCCGGCCATCAAAGGCATGATGCGCAAGGGGATGACGCTGGAAGAAGCCCGGGATTACTGCGTGGTGGGCTGCGTGGAGATCAGCCTGCCCGGCAAGGAGTATGGCTGGCACGATGCCGCCTATGTCAACACCGCCAAGATGATGGAGATGGTGCTCAACGGCGGCCGCTGCATCGACTGCGGCCCTCACTGCCCCCGCTGGAGCCAGTGCGGCGCGCTGGGCAAGCATCTGGGCCCCGACACGGGCAGCCTGGACCGCTACGCCAGCTTTGAGGAAGTCAAACAGAGCGTGGACACCCAGTTTGAGTACTGGACCAACCAGATGTGCTCCAGCCTCTGCGTCATCGAGAACGCCCACCGTGCCCTCAAACCGCTGCCCTATGTCTCAGCTCTGTTTGAGGACTGCATGGAGTCCGGCCACGACCTGACCGAGGGCGGTGCCAAGTACAACGGCATCGGCCCCCAGGCCAGCGGCATGGCCACCTGTGCGGACTCCCTGGCCGCCATCAAGCAGCTGGTCTTTGACGAGAAACGCTGCACGGGTGCCGAGCTGCTGGAAGCCGTCAAGCACAACTGGAAAGGCTACGAGAAGCTGTATGCCCTCGTCAACAGTTCCAAAGTGCACCACTACGGCAATGATGACGATTACGCCGACGAGCTGTTCAAGTTCATGTTTGAGACGTACTGCAAGCACATTGCAGGCCGCAAGACGCCGCGCGGCGGCATCTTCAGCCCCGGTGTCTACTCCGTCAACGCCAATGTCGCTATGGGCCTGAACACCAATGCCTCGGTGGACGGCCGCAAGGCAGGGGAGGCCATCTCCGATAATATGGGCCCGGTCCACACGGATTTTGGCTCCCACGATATCAACGGCCCCACGGCCATCGTCAACTCGCTGACCAAAGTGGACCACAGTCTCGCCACCAATGGCACCCTGATGAATCTCCGCTTCCCGCAGGAAGCTGTGGCGGGCATTGAGGGCCGGGACAATCTGGCAAGCTTTATTGAGGAGTATATCCACAAGGGCGCCATGCATGTCCAGTTCAACATCATGAGCGCCGCCACCATGCGGGCCGCCCAGAAAAAGCCCGAGGATTACAAGGACATGCTGGTCCGCGTGGCAGGTTACAGCGCCTACTTTGTGGAGCTGGGCAAGCCCCTGCAGAAAGACCTGATCCAGAGAACCGAACTCCATTTTTAACGGGTAACGATAGAAAGGAAGAGCAGCCATGAAAGACTTCAACTTCAAAATTCCGCAGAACATCCAGTTTGGCATGGGCAGCCTGAAAAAGCTGCCGGAGATCCTGGCCGAGAACCACTCTGACAACATCCTGCTGGTGTCGGACCGCGGGCTGGAAAAGATCGGTGTCGTCAAAAAAGTACAGGATATCATTGAGGCGGCCGGCCTCAAGTGCACCAGTTATCTGGACGTGGTGCCCAACCCCACCGTGGCTGTGGTCAATGAGGCAACAGCCCTGTACAAGGAGTGTGGTGCTACCAGCATCGTGGCCCTGGGCGGCGGCAGCTCCATGGATGTGGGCAAAGCCGTGGGTGTGCTGGTCAACTATGGCGGCAAGATCACCGATTACGAGGGCAACCACAAGGTGCCCGGCCCCATCGTGCCCATGATCGCCATTCCCACCACGGCAGGTACCGGCAGTGAGGTGACCGCCTCTGCCGTCATCACGGACACGGAGCGCAACTACAAGCTCTCGGTCTTCAGCTATGAGATCCTGCCCAAGTACGCCGTGCTGGACCCGGAGCTCATCATGACGGCCCCGGCTTCCATCGCCGCTTCCTGCGGTGTGGATGCCCTCATCCACGCCATGGAAGCTTATGTTTCCCGCAACGCCACCCCGTTTTCCGATGCCATGGCGGAAAAGGCCATGGAGCTCATTGGCGGCAACCTGCGCCGCTTTGTGGCCAACCGCCAGGACGAAGAGGCAGCCTGTGCCATGATGCTGGGCTCCAACTTTGCGGGCATCTCCTTTGCCTGGGCCCGTCTGGGCAATGTCCACGCCATGAGCCACCCGGTGAGCGCCTACTTCAACGTGCCCCACGGTGTGGCAAACTCCATCCTGCTGTCCAATGTGGTGGAGTATAACGCTCTGGCCGACCATGGCCGCTATGAGGTCATCTACAACTACATCCGGGAGGGCAATGGCCCCATCGAAAACTTTACCCCGGATATGCTGGTGGAGGAGCTGCGCCATCTGAACGAACAACTGGGCATCCCGGCTACCCTGTCGGAAGTGGGCGTGACGGCGGATAAGATCCCCGCCATGGCCGAGGACGCCATGAAGAGCGGCAACATTCCCGCCAACCCCCGCCAGAGCACGGTGAAGGACATCATCAAGCTGTACGAGAAGACCATGTAAAAGGAGGCGTTTCCTATGCAGGCAGTGCTTCGGAACGAATTCTTTACCCTGACGGTGGACACCCTTGGCGCGGAAGCGGTCAGCCTGAAAAACGCAGCCGGGGAGGAAGTGCTCTGGCAGGCTGACCCGGAGGTCTGGCCCCGTCACGCGCCCATCCTCTTCCCCTGGACGGGGGAACTGCCCCAGAGCTCCTACTCTCACAAGGGCAAAACCTATCATGTGGTCAAGCAGGGCTTTGCCCGGGATGTGGAGCACACATTGGTGCGGGTGGATGAGCACGAGATCGTCATGGAACTGCGGTCCAGCCCGGAGTTGAAAGAAACGTGGTTCCCGTTTGAGTTTGTTCTGACCAGCATGTTCCGGCTGGAGGGCAAGACCATCCACCATACCCTGACCGTGGAAAACCCTGGGCAGGAGGAACTGCGTTTTGGCATCGGCTTCCACCCGGCATTCAATATCCCATTTGACGATTGCCATACCACAGAGGACTATGAATTCCGGTTCGACCAGCCGGAGAGCCCCGTTATCATCGATGCGCGGCCCCATGGTCTGCTCAGCGGGCGGTGCTATTACAAGTGGAAGAACACGGAAAAGATCCAGCTGACAGATGAGTTGTTCTCCAACGACAGCTTCTGCATGGCAGGTCTGCGCACCAAAACGCTGGGGATCTATGAAAAAGATACCGGGCGGCACATCGTCTGCAATGTGGAGGGCTTCCCGTACAAACTGATCTGGAGTGCCCTGGCAAAGCCCGTCCGCTTTGTCTGCATTGAACCGTGGCACTCCCTGCCCAGTGCAGAAAACGATCCCCAGGAGTGGAACGAGCGGGCAGCAGCCGTCTGCCTGGCACCCGGCAAGCGTTGGAGCACCACCCTTTCTACTACCGTGGAGCGATAAAGTTCCGACACAAGAAAACCCCGGACAGCAAGCGTTTGCCTGTTGTCCGGGGTTTTGCGCGTATCGGGAAGAGCGGTTTTATTCCGACCGCAGGGCCTTGACCGGGTTGCTCTTGGCGGCACCCATGGCCGGGATGAGGCCCGCCAGAATGGTGAGGAGGGTGGCCAGCACAATGAGGAACGCGGCGGCGTCCAGCGGCAGGATGGCTGTCAGGGTGTCGCTGCCCGAGACCTGCCGGATGAGCATGTTGCCCGGGATGAGCAGGATTTCGCTCAGCACGATGCCCATGACGCCCGAGCACAGGCCGATGATGAACGTCTCGGCGTTGAACACCTCGGAAACGTTCATCTTGGAAGCGCCAATGGCGCGTAGAATGCCGATCTCTTTCCGGCGTTCCAGCACGCTGATATAGGTGATGACGCCGATCATGATGGAGGAGACCACCAGCGAGATGGAGACGAATGCCACCAGCATACTGCTGATCATATTGATGATCTCAGTCACGGAGGTCATCAGGGTGCCCACCAGGTCGGTGTAGCGGATGGTCTTGTCTTCCAGACCCTGTGCTTCCATGGAGGCGTTGTAGGCGTCCAGCTTTTTCAAGATCATGGCTTTGCTGTCGAAATCGTGGGGGTAAATTTTGATCTGGCTCGGGGAGGCAAGGTCTGCATAGCCAAAGGCGGAGAGGTTGCCCTCATAACTGGATTTGGAAGAGCGCAGCGTGGATTTCATCAGCTCCGTGAGGTCGTCGGTGCTCATGTTGAGCTGGATGGCACTCTGGAACGTCTTGGTGTCGATCTTGATGGCGTTTTCCATCTGACTGCCAAGCTGGGCCAGATTCTTTTCCAGCATCGTTTGCAGGTTCTGCCGGAACGACTGCATCAGCGGGCCCATGGCGGACTGGATGGAGGACTCCAGTGCGGCAGAGATCTGCGTCTGGAGCGCGTCGGTGATCTGGTCGGAGTAGCTTTCCAGTACAGTCTGCAGCACGCCGGAAACGGCCTCGGTCAGCTGGCCCTGAATGGCGTCGGTGTCCACCAGATCCGGCATGGATTCGGTCAGCAGCTGCTGGAACTGCTCCGACTTCAGGTAGGCGGAAAAACTCCACTTTTTAAAGTTGAGGATGCCGTTGCCGATGATATAGTTTTTGTATCCCTTGAACACTTTCTGCACAAAGGCCTGCAGGGCGTCCGGGGAGATGGAGAGGTCCAGCCCGGCAAAGGCCTCGCTCAGGTCAATGTCCGGCAGGTTCTCCATCCCGCCCAGGCTGTCGGCCAGAGCGTCCAGATCAAGCTTGAAATTGGATGCGTCTATGAGAGAGGAGAGGTCGAACGCCCCGCCGCTCAGGTCAAAAGCACCGTCCAGATCAAAGTTCAGGGCGCTGGGATCAATGGAGAACGCGTGTTTGAGGGCGTCGGTATCCACAGAGAAGATCGTGGAAAGGTCCAGCGAATTGACCAGACCCTTGGAATCGCCAAAGGGTTCCCCGGTCAGCACATTGGTGGTGGGGTCGGCCATCTGCTGCTGAACGATGGCGCTGGTCTTGGCCTCCTCGATGACATGCTGCGTCAGGGCAGCAGGGTAGGCGATGCCGGAGGAGAGCATGGCGGCGGAAGCATCCGCCTTGGGCTGAACGATGCCCACGATGGTCAGGTCTTCGCCGCCTGCCACCAGCTGCTTCATATAATCGCTGTCCTCGGATTTGTCTTTCCAGATGTTGTACGTCTCATCGTACTCGTAGCAGTCCGCGCCGCGCACCACCTTGAAATTCAGGCCCAGGAAATCCTCGTAGGAATAGGTGCGGAAATCCTGCGGCAGATCGACGTTCTGGTTCTGCGCAAACTGCTGGATCATCTTGTCCAGCTCGGCGCTGTCCCGCAGGCCCATGGCGTAAAGCACATAGTCAATGATACTTCCGTCCTTGCCCAGCACCGCCACGCACTCGTTGGCGGTCTCGGGCCAGCGGCCTACTTTGACATCGTACTGGGAGCTGTAGAGATCACTGTTCTCGGGCAGCTGGTAGAAGACGCTGGTGTCCATCATGCTGGACATGAGGCTGTTGGTGGAGGACGAAGAGCTGATGCCCAGTGCCGAGAGCGTGGAATCCGGGTTCACTTTACGGATGCTGCCGTCCGCGTCCTGCCGGTAAATTTGAGGCGACACATTATAGGAATACTCAATGGAAGTGGCGTCGTCCCGGATGGTGCACTCGTCGCTCTCGAGATATTTTTTGAGAGAGGTCAGGTCGTTGGAACTGATGCCGGACACCATCTTGGTCACAAGCTGCTTGACCGGGATCTTGCCCTCTTCGGCTACGGTCAGGGAGGTGTACTGGGTGCCCGTCAGGGTGGTGAACGCGTTGCTGGACGAGAGCAGGGAGGTGATGTCCATGCCGCTGCTCAGAATTTGCAGCGGGTACTCGCTCAGGGTGGAGCGCTCCATATCGTCGATGTAATCGTTGACACCCTGGGACAGGGAGATGATAAGCGCAATGCCAATGATGCCGATGGACCCTGCAAAGGCAGTGAGCAGGGTGCGGGCTTTCTTGGTGCGCAGGTTGTTGAAGCTGAGAGCCAGCGAGGTCCAGAGCGACATGGAGGCCCGGCCCATGTTCTTGTAGACGGGCGGGGCCAGCTGGGCATCGTCCGGGGCGTAGGGCTGGGTGTCCGAGATGATGACACCATCCCGCAGCTTGACGATGCGGGTGGCGTACTGCTCAGCCAGTTCCGGGTTGTGGGTGACCATGACCACCAGCCGGTCCTTGGCCACTTCTTTTAAAAGCTCCATGACCTGGAGGCTGGTCTCGCTGTCCAGCGCGCCGGTGGGCTCGTCCGCCAGCAGGATGTCGGGGTTGTTGACCAGTGCGCGGGCAATGGCCACACGCTGC
>OLHE01000561.1_pt1 | contig 29314 bp, 37 predicted proteins | sample 1605821 | NCBI WGS metagenome assembly OLHE01 (sample SAMN03283250) | human gut metagenome | biome: human-associated habitat; material: feces | host: Homo sapiens | place: USA | collected 2013
GCGCGACAAGCGCATCCCGGCCACCGCGCTGGCGAGGCAAATTTGCTGATGACAATGGAGGATCTGAACTGGGTACAATCAAGGCTTAGGAACTGCACCAACGCCCGCCGCCAGCTGAGAATCTGCGCCGAGTGCCTGTGTGTGGATGAGGGCACCCTGCTGGAAAGTCTGGGCTATGCCAGTCTTGACGCTTTCCGCGCGGCGCATCCTCAGAATAAGCGATCCCGCGGCCCGTCTGTTGAGCGCATCTGCAACCCTGTGCCGCCGGAGGCGATGCTGGAAAGCATCCTGTACTACTACAGCGGCGCGCCGATCAGCAGCGTGTGCAGGATGATGGGCTACACTCAGACCGTGACGCCGGAGGCGATCCGACATAGAGTGTGCAGCTGGAGAAAGAAACACCCGGCGCTTGCCGCCGGTATGCCGCACAAGCGGCCAAAACCGAAAAAGGAGACCAAGCTCATGAAAATGACCTATGATGAGGCAGGGCTGCCCGCCTACGCCTACGCAAGGAGCCGCTACACCAACAACATCGTCCGCATCGTGCGCGGGGAGCGCGCCCTGTTCGGTGTGGTGGAGCAAGAGGCCGTGGACACACTGAACGAGGCTGCGGGCGTCAGCCGCGCCCAGGCTGCTGCTATGTACGGCGGGGCCGTGTGCGGCTGGGACAGCCCGATGGCCGACCCCAACAACTACAATGAGGCCGGTGTCTACATCGGCCCGGAAATGGAGGATAAACATGGAGAAGAATGAGACCCCCAAAAACCTCGCCCTGCTGACGGCTGACGAGGTCGCGCTCAGCATCCTGGAGGTGGACGCCGAGGGCGTGCGCATCAAGCTGTGGCCGGATGTCAACGCCGTGCGCGCCCATCTGGAGGAGTGCTGTGAGCGTATGCCCGGCGGGCTGGCGGGCTACAGTGTGCGGCACTACGTTTGCGGGCGGTATCTGTACTGCGCCGTGGCCCTGGCCGACATCACAAAGGACGCCCCCTGCCCCACCACCTACCGCGTGAGCAGCGACGCGCCCACCAACGAGGCAGACGGCAGCTTTTTGGCCGCTGCTGCCGCCTGGAGCATCGGCGCGGGCGTGCTGAACCTGCCGCCGCTGCGCATCCCGGCCAGCAAGGTCCACATCGTCCACCAGGGCAAGCCCGGCACCAACATCATTGAGCGCTATGTTCTGGACGATGCCCTCACCCTGGACGACATCACCTACAACGGTGACGGCAGCGTGGCATCACTGAGGGTGCGCAAGCGTGATGGGAGCGTGATCACATGGCAAGCCAGCTGATCGCCCATGTGGCCGCCTGGTACATCCCAACGGGCCAGCCCTTAGTCAACGACATGGACGGGCTGACGATTGACGGTGCGTATCGCCTGGAGGCCCAGCGGATGCACGCCGAACTGGAGCGCCGTGCGCGGGGGCAGCCCCTATGCGTGGAGATCGACATCCGCCCGGTGAAGAACAAGCGCACACTGGATCAGAACCGCCTCATGTGGGCGCTGCTGATCAGGCTGGCGCTGGCGTTGAGCGGCGACACGCCCGGCGGGGTGACTGCCGAACAGTGTTATCTTGACCTGCTGGCCGAGTTCGGCGCAGAGGTCGAGACCTGGCGCGTGCCGGTCAAGGCCCTGCCCGCCCTGCGCAACACATACCGCGTTGTGCAGATGGTGGAGCTGCTGGACGATGGCTATTGTATGGCCCGCCTGGGCCTGGGCAGCAGCAGCTTTGACCGGCAGCAGATGCACGACTTCCTTGAACGCATCTTTGACCGGCTGGCCGAGGCCGGTGTTGACGATGCCGAAACCACCGAGCAATACCGAGACTGGAGGCGTGCCGATGGATTGCATTAAGTGCAACAGCAGCCAGGTGCGCGTCATCGACACCCGCGCCAAGGGGACCCGGCGGATATACCGCCGCCGCGTCTGCATGATGTGCGGCTGCCGCTGGACGACGGTGGAGCTGCCTGTTGGTGATGTGCGCCAGGCGGTGGATGCCGTCAACGGACTGGAGGAGCGCCGTGGCAAAAAGCATACTGCAAAGCGATAAAGAGTGCTACCTCTGCCGACGGTTCTACAACCTGCGCACCACGCGCGGCCTGGAGGAGCATCACATCCTGTTTGGACGCGGACGGCGCGAGTTGTCTGAGCGGTACGGCCTCAAGGTCTGGCTGTGCCACAACCATCACAATGAGCCGCCCCTGGGCGTCCATTTTGACCCCGCCGCCCGGCGGGAGTTGGAACAGGCGGCACAATTTGCTTTTGATGATCTCCACGGCCCCGGCAGCTTTGCCAGGGTGTTCGGGGAAGAAATTTAGGAGGATACCAATGCCCCAGATCGTAAACAAAAAGAGCGTGCTGGAGATGGCGATGGGCGCGATTGCCGAGATCACAGACTATGAGGTGGAGCGGGTCGTGGCGAATATCATGGACCCCAACACCGCGGCGACTGCCAAGCGCAAGATCACCATCACGCTGACCTTTGCACCGGATGACTACCGCCAGCAGATCGGCATGGACGCGCAGGCAAAGACCACCCTCGCGCCGATCCAGCCGGTGCGCACATCCCTGTGCATTACCAAGGCGCGGGACGGCAGCCTGCTTCTGGCCGAGATGACGCCGCAGGTGCCCGGACAGGTAAACATGGACGGAGACGAAGCCCCCGTACCGGCTATGGCCCGCGTAGGCCGTGCCGGATACTGACACAGAAAGGACAAAGAAAATGGAAAACAGCTTTTTGAAGGACGCCATCAACCGCATTGTCGAGCTGGCGACACCCTTTACCCTGGAGACCCGCGACGGGCGTCAGTTCTGCTCCGCCAATCTGCGCGAGGTCAGGCCGGAGGTCCCGTCCCCGGTGCGGTACTCGGTGGACACGCTGGAGGCGCTCGTCAAACTGATTCGCACCGAGGGCGTGGGTATGGCACCGCTGCTGTATGTGCGTGTGGACAGCTCCCGGCGGGTCGTAGTGGACAGCACCTACACGGGCCGCGACTACGCACAGTACAGCCGCCTGCCGCTGTATGAGGCCGTGAGTGATGTGCCGAGCATTTCCGTCGACCAGAGCATGAGCCAGGAGAAGGCCGTTGTGGAGCTGCAGAGCCTGTACGCCGTCACCGAGGACCGTGACTACCTGCTGGCGCTGCTGAGCCGCATCGATGTGAATCAGGGCGTGTCCAGTGTGGACAACGGGATCAGCCAAGAGGTCAGTGTCCGCACCGGCGCGGTGCTGAAGGAGCAGCAGACGGTGAAGCCCATCGTCCACCTGCAGCCCTACCGCACTTTCCTTGAGGTCGAGCAGCCCGCCAGCGACTTCCTGCTGCGCCTTGACAAAGAGGGCCGCCCGGCGCTGTACGAGGCTGACGGCGGTGCGTGGAAGCTGGAGGCAAAGCGCAACATTGCCGCCTATCTGGGCGAGAAGCTGGCCGATCTGGTGGAGCGCGGCAGTGTGGTGGTGATGATCTGATGCTGAACATCTGTGCATTGCAGGGCCGCCTCGCCCGGGACCCGGAGCTGCGGCAGACCAACACGGGCAAGCAGGTGGCGACGTTCACCCTGGCCGTTGACCGCGGGCGCAGGGACGCAAACGGGCAGAGTCAGGCGGACTGGATGCCCGTCATCGCTTGGGAGAAGGCCGCGGAGTTCGCCTACAAGTGGTTGCACAAGGGCCAGATGGTGGCGGTGGACGGGCGGCTGCAGAGCCGCACCTACACGGCCAGGGACGGCACCAGCCGCACCGTGCTGGAGGTTGTGGCCAACAACATCAACTTCTGCGGCAGCAAGGCGGACAACGCAGGGGCTCTTTCAGCTCCCGCTGAGGGGCCCAGAGTGGGCGCGCCCGCACCGGAGTACAGCCGCGGGCCGGGTGACGACTTCGCCATGATCGAGGATGAGGGCGACCTCCCCTTTTAAACGTTGAAAAATTGTAGAATGACCTTGCAGGGATGCGCCGAAAAGAGCGCGGCGCACCCCTGTGTTAAGGTCAGCCATTTTTAGAAAGGCCAAGCTATGGAAAAACCCGGATTTTACGCTATTCTTCCCTCCCCGGTACGGTATGACAGGCGGCTCAGTGCGTCCGAGAAGGTTTTCTTTGCAGAGATCACCGCCCTGTCCGACCAGTGCGGGTACTGCTACGCCGGCAACGGCTATTTCAGCGAGCTGTACGACACGAGTGACCGCACCGTGCAGCGCTGGGTGAAGCACCTGCAGGAGCTGGGCTATGTGGCCGTGACCAATGTCCGGGACTGTGCCGCAATGCAGCGGCGCATCTCCCCGCTGTCAGATGCAGCGCATAAGGAAGCCCCGGAAACAGAGGCCGACAAAAATGTCGGTGAGCGACATCCAGTGTCGGCGGGCGACAAAAATGTCGCACCCACCCCGACAAAAATGTCGCCTACCCCCCGACAAAAATGTCGCCTAGAACAATACAAGAATAACAATACAAGAGAGAACAATACGCGGGCGGGCGCGCGCGAGAGCGTCCGGGATGTTCTCCGGGAATCCTTCCCGTGGAATGAACGGCTGACGGAGGCCCTGCTCGCATTTGAGGAGTCCCGGGCCGCGGGCAAGCATCCGCTGACCGTCAACGCCGCGTCGCTGGCCTGCAACAAGCTCAACCAGCTGGCCGACGAGGCGTGCGTGCGTGACCGCTACGGCTACATGGCCGCAGTGCTCGAGCAGAGCATCCTGCGCGGATGGGAGGGGCTGTTCGCCCTGAAGGACGATTTTGTGGATGCCGTCCCCACCCAGCGCCCCGCCAGCACGGAGGATCGCCCGCGGGAGATCGGGCCGGACACCGACATACTTGATTTTTTGTGAGGCTTTTGAATGGAACGTGCAACTATAAGCCGACAGCAGCAGACGCAGCGGGCGTTCCTGGGCGCGGCGCTCATGGACCCGGCCCGCGCACGGGAGTACATCATCAAGCTGGTGCCCGGGATGTTCGACGAGGGCGTGAGCCGCGCGGTGTTCAGCGCGGTGCAGCAGCTCACCATGGCCGGGGAGCCGGTGGACGTCATCACGGTCATCAACCGGGCATCGGCGGGTCGCCCGGCGGATGAGATCAGGCCCGGCGTTGTGGCAATGGCCGAGACCTGCCCCAGCGTCTCCAACGTCGGCAGCTATGCGGCGCAGATTCTGGAGGACTACCGCTACTCGCTTTTACAGGGCGACCTGCTGAAGTGCATGGCCAAGGATGCCATGGACAGCGACGGCGTCTGCCGCCAGCTGCGCCGCACGCTGGCGGTGCAGGATGCCATCCGCAGCACCCAGACCGACAGCACGGCCAGGGACTTTGACGCGGTGCTGGATTCCGCGCTGGCCCGGCTGGATGAGCCGGACGACAGCCTAAAACTGGGCTGGCCGGAGCTGGACCGGTACGGCGTCTTTGGTCGGCAGCGCGTCTGCGTTGTGGCCGGGCGGCCCGGGTGCGGCAAGACGGATTTCTCGCTGAATCTGGCGGCCCGGCTCTCGAAGCGGTACAAGGTCTACTACCTCACGCTGGAGGAGACGGCGGAGGCACTGATGGACAGGATCCTGTCCAAGGTTGCGCGCATCGACTCCGGCAAGCTCACCAACAAGAGCCTGGCCCCGCGTGAGCGGGAGATCATCAACAATGCCGCCGCCCGGCTGCGCCAGCATCACAACATGATGCTGGACGCCGACAGCAACCTGACGATTGACGGGTTGGAGGCCAAGCTCATGCAGTACAAACCGGACATCGCGTTCATCGACCACATCGGCCTGCTGAGCCCCACCGACCCGCGCCAGACCGAGTACCAGCGCGTCAGCGAGATCACCCGGCGGCTGAAAGTAGCCGCCATGAAGATGGGCATCGTGGTTGTGGAGCTGTGCCAGATCAACCGCGCCGGCGTGAAGGGCAACGAGGGCCGCTTCTGCAATCTGGAGGACCTGCGCGGCTCCGGCACGATTGAGCAGGACGCCAACAGCGCGATCTTTGTGGAGAACAGGCGCACCGAGGACAGCAAGGAGCTGCGCGGCGAGGACGCCTATCAGGATACCGCCGTTATGTACGCCAAGAACCGCGAGGGGCCGACGGGCGTTGTGTCCATGAGATGGCAGCCCCAATACCATCAATGGCAGCCCGCCCCTAAAGAAGATTTTGAAGAAATCGACCAGATGAACTGGCCGCAATAACACCCGCCGCCCCGGCGGGACAGGAGGATTACTATGATCAGCATTGCAATTATCAACTTGAAAGGCGGCGTCGGGAAATCCGTCACCGCCTGCAACTTGGCAGCCGAACTGGCCGCCAAGAACAAGAGCGTTCTGGTGGTAGACCTCGATAAGCAGGGCAACACCAGCAAGTTTTTCGGCGTGGCCGATTATGACAGGCCCTGCGTGTCGTCTGTGCTGCTGGGCATGGCCCGGGTGAGAGACGCCATTGTGGAAACGGCAATCCCGGCGGTTGCCCTTCTCCCCTGCGACATGCGGATGCTCAAGGCCAACCGCACGATCCTGATGGACAACGGCCCGCGGCAATATCATCTGCGGGATGCACTGGAAACCTTGGACAATAGCTACGACTACTGCCTGATGGACTGCCCGCCGGATCTGGACATGGGCAGCATCAACGCGCTGACGGCTGCGGACTGGGTGATCATCCCGGTAGACTGCGATGAGTGGGCCTGCGATGGCATGCGGGAGATCATCGACCAGATCGAGCAGGTGCAGATATACTACAACCCGCACCTCAAGGTGATGGGCGCGCTGATGACAAAGTACCGCCGAACGCGGTACGCGGGCGAGGTCGTTCACCAGCTCAACGAGGCGGGCATTGAGATGCTGCACACCGTTATCCGGTACACGGTCAAGGTCAGTGAGGCTAAGAGCGCGCATAAGCCGTTGCGGGTGTACAAGCCGGACTGCTCGGCAGCGCTGGACTACGGATGCCTGGCAGATGAGGTCGATGAGGCCGTGTCCAAGATGGACACGCACAAGGAGGGCTGAGCGATGAGCAAGGGGTTTTCTATCAACGACATTCTGGGCGACACAAAAGCCGCCGCCCCGGCGGGTCAGAAAATGCAGGTCGTCATGTTGCCGGCGGCTGACATTGAGCCGAACCCGGAAAACAGCATCTACGAGATCGGCGACGTCTCCATGCTGATGGCCGACATTGCCGAGCGAGGATTGCGCAGCCCGCTGGAGGTCCTGCCCGCCCAGAACGGTAAATATATGCTGCTGGCCGGACACCGCCGTTGGACCGCGTGCTGTGCGCTGACGGCTGAGGGTGTGACCGGGTTTGAAGTCCTGCCCTGTGTCATCCACCAAAGCCAGGGCGCGGATGATGACTTGATTGCGCTGATAACCTCCAACGCCACGGCGCGCGAGTTGACCGACGGCGAACGGCTCCGGCAGTACATTGCCCTCAAACAGGCGCTTGAACGCAAAAAGGCGGCGGGTAGCCTGGGAGGGCGCGTCCGCGATGAGATGAGCCGCATCACCGGCGATGGCACCGGTACGCTGGGGCGGCTGAATGCCATCGTCAACAACTGCGTGCCGGAGGTTCTGGCGATGGTGGAGCGCGGCGAGATCACCATGACGCGGGCCTACGAGTGCAGCAAGCTGTACAAGGTGCAGCAGGTAGAATACGCCAAAATCAAGTACGCCAGTATGCCGCCTATCACCGATATGGCCCGGCGGGCGGCCATCAAGTATCTGGTCGAGTGCGGTCTGGCCGACCAGTTTAAGAAGCTCGACTATGTTCGCAAGAGCGAATGGAACTACGCTGACAACAGGCTGGATGCCCGAAAGCTGGAGCCGGTGACGCTGGATCTGACTGAGGGCGAGACGGATGCGCTGCTTCGCATTGAGCCTGCTGGTTATTACAACTTTCGCGTGAGGATGCTGGACCCGGCGGATACAAACGAGGTTATTGCCGAAAGCTCACTCACTACACGAGATTTGTTCGATGCCGCCAAGCGCCTGTACATCAACAAGGACGATCTGGCGGCGTACAAGGCCGAGGTGAAGGGCAAGCGTGATCAGGAGCGTGCCCGGCAGGATGAGGCCGAAAAGTGGCAGGCGCTGGCCCGGCAGGAGCTGGAGGCGTTTGACAGCTGGCCGCTTGTGACGCGGCTGAAGGAGCTGGGCCTGACGATCCGTGAGCGGAAGATGGCAGACGGCGGGCGGCTTATCATTGCCGTGGATGATCTGACGCGCTTTTCCGGCCATGTGGACGGCTTCCAATACCGCGAGTGCTTCGCGGTGCGCCTCGGGCCGAACGGCGAGCGCGCAGGCCGGGACGGAGACATCAATGCGCTGGAATGGTACAAGCGCTGGTACAGCACCGGCGCGGGCATTGAGGGCTACATTGCCGACGACATCCAGCGGGCCGCGCGGGAGGCAAAAAAGAAATGAGCAGCGGATTTTGCGGGATTCCCGGCATGAGCCAGCCGCACCTTGACAGGTGTGAGGGGTGCGCCCACAATAAGGGGCTGTTTAACCTGGACTGTGAGCTATACTGCTACGGCGTCGAAAAGACGGACGGCGCGGGCATTGTGCTGGAATGTGATGACTTTGAACCATCTCCGGGAGGTGATGCCCAATGACCTATGATGAGTGCATCGTGTGGCTGAACCGCTACCGCGATGCCCGGCGGGTGGAGCCGCGATTGCGGGAACGGCTCCGGGAAGAAAACCGCCGAGCCGACTACGCCCGCGCCCTGCGCCCACCCGGCGGGGCCGGTGAGATTGACAGTGCGCTGCTGAGCATCAACACCCGGCGCGAGAAGCTGGCCGCCCAGCTGACGGACGGCGAGGCTGCCAGGGTGGAGATTGAGAGCGCCATTGCTCAGCTGGAGGATGCCCTGGAGCGCGAGGTCCTACAGATGCGCTACATCGACGGGCGCACCAACCGCCAGATCGCGGCGCGTATGAGGATCACTGAGCGCTATGTGCGCAAGCTCCACCGGCGGGCAATTTTCAAAATTATAAAATTAGTTCCGCCCAGTTCCGCCCCAGTGTGTTAAGCTGAGGGTGTCGAGCAGGTAGGGGCTTGATGCTCGGCGGTTTGCTCGTTTGCATAATCCTCCTAAGCGGATAGTCGCCCCACATCGGGGCGGCTATTTTTTTATAACTGGGTTGCAAGGTTGCAGGGTTACGGGTACGCCCGGCGGTTCGATTCCGCCAGCCTGGCCATAGTTAATCTCCTTGAAATAGCTGACAGCCGGGAAAGACCGGCAACATACCGCACAGCCGCCCGCCCAGTTCCCCGGCGGGATGAACCTTGACAGGTGCAAGACCTGTGTGCGGGTACGCAGTGCCGTTGATGTGGTTAAACTCAGCGGATGACGGACGGCAATAGACCGTCATGCCCGGCGGGCGGGAGAGCCTCACCTACACCGAGACAAAAGAAACTCCGTCTCGCGCCGCTGGGCATCTATGATAATTTTACGCCCCGGCGGGTGGAGGTGCAGCGCGTGTCCAGTGTGGACACGCAAACAGTATGCGGGAGTTTGCCAAAGCGTTTTACAAGAGCAAAGCGTGGCAGCGCTGCCGCGATGGGTACGCCGCCAGCGTGGGCGGATTGTGTGAGGATTGTCTGGCTAAGGGACTGTATCGCCCCGGTGAGATAGTCCACCACATGACAGAGTTGACGCCGGACAACATCAACGATCCGGCGGTCTCGCTGTCATGGTCCAACCTGAAACTGCTGTGCCGTGACTGTCACGCAAAGCGCCACGGCGCGCGGCGTAGATACCGTGTGGACCCGGCGGGGCGAGTGACGTCGAGGTGGTGACCTCCCCCCGGTCGAAAAAACGAGCGGGGGTGTGGTAGACCGGGCCCCAAAGTTCGGAAAAACACTGAAAAGAGTGTAAAGGGGGTGTTGTTGTGGGGAGAAAAGCAAAAACTACTCTAATTCAAGAGGAGTACAACAGGATCATGGCGCACTACGCCGAGCTGCCTAAAAACCAGATGGCGATTGTGGAGCCGCTGATCCAGAACGCGGCATTCATGAAAATCACACTCGACGATCTGCAAAAATCCATCAATGCGGACGGATGCAGCGAGGAGTACATGAACGGCGCGAACCAGTACGGCAAAAAAGCCAGCGCCGATCTGCAAGCCTACAACAGCCTCATCAAGAACTACAACACCGTGACCGAGCGCCTGGGCAAGCTGCTGCCCCCGGAAAAGCGTGAGAGCAGACTGGAGCAGCTGGCCCGTGAATAATTACATCTACGAGTATTACCAGAAAATCACGGACGGCACCATCATCGTGGGCCGCTGGATCAAGGTCTGGTACAAGTATGTTGTGGACGGTCTGGAAAAAGGGCTGTTTCACTTTGACCCCAAAAAAGCGCAGAAAGCGATCCGTTTTGTGGAAAATTTCTGCCGACACCATGAGGGCGCGCTGGCTCCCCAGCTGATTGTGCTGGAGCTTTGGCAAAAGGCGCTTTTGTCGGTACTGTTCGGCGTAATGGATGACACAGATCACCGTCAATTCCGCGAGGCCGTTGTCATAATCGCCCGAAAAAACGGCAAGACGCTGCTGGCCGCCGCCATTGCTGCCTATTGCAGTTTTTTGGACGGTGAGTATGGCGGGCGCATCTACTTTGCCGCGCCTAAGCTGGAGCAGGCGGGCCTATGCTACGATGCCTATTATCAGATGCTCAGCAAGGACCCAGAGCTGAGCCAGCTGAGCAAGAAACGGCGCACAGACATCTACATTGCGAACAGCAACACGAGCGCCAAGCCGCTGGCGTTTTCCGCAAAAAAGTCGGACGGTCTCAATGTCAGCCTGTGCGTGGCCGATGAGGTCGCCAGCTGGCCCGGTGATGCCGGGCTGAAATTCTACGAGGTCATCAAGTCGAGTTTTGGTGCGCGCACACAGCCCATGCTGCTGGCGATCAGCACGGCGGGCTATGTAAATGAGGGCATTTATGATGAGCTGATAAAGCGCGCCACCCGGTTTCTGCTGGGTGATTCCAAAGAGACGCGCCTTGCGCCGTTTCTCTACATGATCGATGACCCGGCCAAGTGGAACGATATCAACGAGCTTGCGAAAGCCAACCCTAACCTGGGCGTGAGTATCAGCGTCAGCTACCTGCTGGAGGAGATCGCCATTGCCGAGGGTAGCTTGTCTAAGCGGGCTGAGTTTTTAACAAAATACTGCAACATCAAGCAAAACTCTAGCCTTGCATGGCTGGCCTCCGATGTTGTGGAGCGGGCCTGTGGGGCGCACATTGACCCGGCCAACTTCAAAAACTGCTATTGCGTGGGCGGTATTGACTTGAGCCGCACCACCGACCTGACCGCCTGTGTGGCGATCATTGAGAAAAACGGCAAGCTGAATGTGCTGGCGCATTTCTTTCTCCCCGCCGAGAAGCTGCAAGAGGCCACCGAGCGGGACGGACTACCTTATGCGGCGTATGTGCAGCGCGGCATCCTCACGCTGAGCGGTGACAATTTTGTGGACTATCACGATTGCTACAACTGGTTCAGGACACTGATAGAGCAGTACAAAATTTATCCCTTGCAGGTCGGCTATGACCGATACACGGCCCAGTACCTCGTGCAGGATATGAAGCAATACGGATTCCACATGGACGATGTATTCCAGGGGTTCAACCTGACGCCGGTAATACGCGAGGTTGAGGGACTGCTGAAAGACGGCACCATCAACATCGGGGACAACGATCTGTTAAAAGTGCATCTGCTGAACACGGCGCTGAAAGTCGAGAACGACAGCGGCAGGTGCAAACTTGTGAAAATGAGCGCCGCCGACCACATTGATGGCTGCGCCGCGCTCATGGATGGGATGACGGTGCGGCAGAAATGGTGCGCCGAGATCGGCGGCCAGTTAAAGAACGCGGGGTGATGAGCATGGGACTGTTTCAATCAATTTTCGGGAAGATAGCCGCCAAGAGCCTCGCGTCTGGATTCTGGACAACGCTGGACGGCTACACGCCCAGCTTTTTGACCTGGGGCGGCGAGCTGTATGAGAGCGAGATCGTGCGCGCCGCGATCCACGCCACGGCCACCCACGCCAGTAAGCTGAGCGTCACCGTGCAGGGACCGGCAAACCCGAAACTGCAAACCCGGCTCCGGCAGGGGCCGAATGAGTGGCAGACCTGGGGGCAATTCCTGTACAGGCTTTGCACAATCCTGGAGGTGCAGAACACCGCCTTTATTGTGCCGGTCATCAATGAGTTTGGTGAGACAGTCGGCATGTTCCCCGTGCTGCCGTCCAGCTGTGAAATCGTGCAGTATGGGACCGCACCATGGCTGCGCTACACATTCCGCAGCGGCCAGACCGCCGCCATTGAAATGGCGCGGTGTGGCATTATGACAAAATTCCAGTACAAGAGCGATATTTTCGGCGAGAACAACCACGCGCTGACGCCCACGATGGACCTGGTAAACCTGCAAAACCAAGGCATTGCCGAGGCCGTCAAAAACGGTGCGACATTCCGCTTTGCCGCCAAGATGAACAACTTCTCCAGCGATGAGGATTTGAAAAAAGAGCGTAAGCGATTCAGCCGGGAAAACCTGCAAGGCGAGGGCGGCGGCATTCTGCTGTTCCCCAACACCTACACGGATATCAAGCAGCTGGAGGCTAAGCCCTATGTTGTGGCCGCCGATGAGATGGAGCGCATCAACACCAATGTGTTCAACTACTTCGGCACCAACGAGGATGTGCTGCAAAACCGCGCCTACGGCGACGCCTGGAGCGCGTTCTATGAGGGTAAAATCGAGCCGTTTTCCATCCAGTTCAGCGAGGTCGCCACAAAAATGCTGTTTACCGAGCGCGAACGCGCGGGCGGCACGTTGCTGATGGCGACGGCCAACCGGCTGCAATACATGAGCAACACCGAAAAACTGAACGTATCGGCCCAGATGGCGGATCGCGGCATTATGAACCGCGATGAAATCCGCGAAATTTGGAACTTGCCGCCCCTGCCGAACGGCCAGGGGCAAGCGTACACGATACGCGGCGAGTATTACCTGCTGGGCAGCGATGGCAGCGTGACAAAGAAAGGAGACGACCTAACCAGTGGAAAGTAATGATAAATTGTTGAAAAAGTTGAACAATGGCCGGGAATACCGCGCCATGCGGCTGGAGGTCCGAACCGCTGACCCCGCCGCGCCGGACTCCAAGCAGGAAGTGGAGGGCTACGCCTGTACGTTCAACCAGCCCTATTTGCTGTATGAGTACAGGGGCGACAGCGGCACCTGCTACCGCATCATGGAGCAGATCGACCCGCACGCTTTTGATGACTGCGACATGGATGATGTCATCATGCAGTACGACCATGAGGGCCGCGTCTTTGCCCGCACCAAAAACGGCACGTTGGCTCTGGCCGCTGACAGCGACGGGCTGAAAGTGACTGCCGATCTGGGCGGCACCGAGATTGGGCGGCAGCTGTTTGCCGAAATCAAGGGCGGCTACACCGATAAGATGTCGTTTGGCTTTACCGTGGCAGAAGATAAGCGTGAGACCACCCGCGATTTGGAAAACAACACCGTGACCGTGAACCGCACGATCACCAAGATCAAGAAACTGTACGATGTGAGCGCCGTGAGCCTACCGGCCAACGATGCTACATCGATCAGCGCCCGAAAATTTCTTGACGGAGAGATCGAGAGAATTAAAGCGGAGAGACTGCAAAGGGCGGATACCGCAACAAAAATCAAACTGAAACTTTTGGGAGTGTGAACCATGAAAAAGAAAACCAGTGAAATGACCATTGCGGAGCTGCGCGCCCGCGCTGCCGAAATCCGCACCGAGGTCAACGCCGAGGGTGCCGATCTGGACGCCCTGGAGGCCGAGGCCGATGAGATCAGCCAGCGCATCGCGCAGTATGAGACCGAGCAGCGCCGCCTCGGCATTGCCGCCAAGGTTGCGGACGGTGCCGGTGCGCCCCAGGACAACCCCACCGCCAGCACTGACGCCCAGACCCGCGCCCAGCAGTTCAAAGAGAACCGCCGCGCCGTCCTGGGCGTGGAGGAGACCCGCGCCGTCCTGGTGAGCGGCGGTAAGCTGGCGACCCCCACTGAGGTCAACACCGAAATTCAGGACCGCGTTGGCGTCGGCGTCTCCAGCATCATTGATATGGTGTGGGTCGATGACTGCGCCGGTATGTCCACTGACCGCATCCCCTACGTCAAGCAGGATGCCGACGCCGCCGCTGATCAGACCGAGGGTGCTGCTGCCACCACCAAAGAGGCCACCTACGACTACATCGACATCACGCCCAAGTCGGAGGCGGTTCTGAGCCAGATCAGCAAGCAGGCCAAGAAGCTGACCCCGGTGAACTACTTCGCCAAGTGCCGCGCCCAGGCGCTGCTCAGCTTGCGCAAGAAAGCATCCGTCATTGTGACCGATGCGCTGAAAGCCAGCAAGCTCGTGGACACCATTGACGCCACGCTGGACAGCGCTAAGAAAGGCACCATCAACGAGAAAACCCTGCGCAATCTGACGCTGAACTACGGCGGCGATGAGGCCGTTGAGGGCGAGGCAGTCCTGTTCCTGAACAAGAAGGATCTGATTGCCTTTGGCGATGTGCGCGGCACCAACGAGAAAAAGGCTGTCTACGAGATCACCCCGGATTCTGCCAACCCCAACACCGGCATCATCAAGGAGGGCGGCCTGAGCGTGCGCTACTGCCTCAACAAGAACTTGGCCGCCTGTGCCGGTACGGCTCAGACTGCCAAGGCACAGCCCACCATGTTCTACGGTGTGCCGCGCTGCCTCAAGCTGGACCTGTTCAGTGACTACGAGATCGCCGTCTCCGACGACTTCGCTTTTGACAAGCTGCTGTCCACGATCCGCGGTGATGTGGAGATGGGCGCGGATGTGGTCGTCCCCGGCGGCTTCGTTGCGCTGACGATTGCTGCCAACGCTTGATAGGAGGCTGTGACCCATGGCTGACAACGACCTGCTGTCCAAAGTGACGGTAGCGCTGCGCCGGTCTGATATGCCGGAGGAGCTGACGCAGGAAGTGAGCGACCTGGTGGATGCGGCCCTGGCTGACCTGAAACAGGCCGGTGTGTCCAACCTGGACACGCAGGACCCGCTGATCCGCCGTGCCGTCATCACCTACTGCCGCGCCAACTTCTGGCCGACCGGCGACTACGATAAGCTGAAAGCCTCCTACGATGAGCAGAAGGCGCAGCTGCGAATGACGACCAACTACACAGACTGGCCCGACGCATGAGCGCTGTGCTGTGATGCACCGCCGGAGTGCCTATGCCCGGCGGTGTTTTTTTAGTAAGGAGATGCCCATGTACTGGACGGAACAGATCACCCTTTTGCGGGACACCCCGAAAAAGGTGCAGGGTGTACTGGAGCACCACTACACCCAAGTGCGCACCGTATACGGCGAGCGCCGCAGCGTGAAGTGGGGCGAGTTTTTCGCCGCTGAAGCTGCCGGCACGACCCTGACCGCAGTATTTGTGCTGCATGCCGATGAATACAGCGGGGAGCGCGTGATCGAGTGGAACGGGAACCGCTACAGCGTCCAACGGGCTTATGAAACCGGCAGCACGGTCGAGCTGACCGTCAGTGACCTGCCACAGACAAAAGGAGGCCCGCCGTGAGGATGAATCTGGTGTGGAGTGATGAACTTACAGAACAGCTGGCGGGGATGGCAGACCTGGACGCGATTGCTCCGGAAATGCTGACCGCCGCGGCCCCGATTGTAACGGACGCACTGAAACAACGTGTCCGGCAGCACCACAGCAGCCGCGCAGACAAACACCTGGCGGACAGCGTGCGTGCTGGCAAACCAAAAAAGCGCAAGAAGGGCGGCTACGGCCTGGAGGTGAGCTTCAGCGGGTACGATACAGGCCACGGTTCAAGCCCGAAATATAAGGACAAAACCGCCCAGATGCAGAAGGCGGTATCACTGGAATACGGCTCTGCCAAGCAGGCTGCGCAGCCATTTTTGGACCAGGCTGCCAGCAGCTGTGAAAATGCCGTCAGTGTGGCCATGCAGGATGTGCTGCGCAGAAAGGGAAAACTATGACCGGAATCGACGCGGCCCTGGCCGCATTGGAGACCGTGTGCAGCAGCGTGTCCTTTGTGAAAAACGAGGACGACCCACTGCCGGACAGCTATGTGGTGCTGAGTGTGCTGGATGATACGCCGGAAATCTACGCCGGTGACCGGGACGAGCAGCAGCATCTAAAACTGCGTGCTGCCTGGTATGCCAGGGAACTGCCCCAGGTGCGTGCGCGGTGTATGCGCAACGCCCTGAGAAAAGCCGGTTTTATCATTGGCTCTACTGAGTACGGCTATGATAACGAGACAAAACATCATATTGCATACGTTGAGGCGGAGACCGACGACGGCTGCGATTGGAACGAAAGCGAGGAATAAATTATGGCATATATCGGACTGCCTTACTACGGCTACTGCCCTATCACGGTAACGACCAACGATGACGGCACTGAGACGGAAAGCCTGGGCACTGGTAAAATCACCCGCGCAGTCATCAGCTATGCGGGCGAGAATGACAGCGACAGCAGCGAGCTGTGGGCCGGTGACCGCCGCGAACAGCGTGACAGCGGCTCGCCGTCGGCCAAGCTGACCATTGACCGCAGCTTCCTGAGTCTGGAAGATGAGGCCGAGCTTGGCGGCCACCACTACGACGCCAGCACCAAGACCCTGGAACGCAAGGAGACCGACACGCCCGCCATTGTGCGCGTTGCCTCCCTTGGCAAGCTGAAAACCCCGGAACGAAAGCTGGTCTACCGCCTGATCGGGTATTACCGCGCCAGCTTTGACCCGGTGAGCGACACCCTGAACACGGCCACCAAGAGTGTGTCCTACGGTACCACAAAACTCAACGGCGCTGCCGAGTGCAACTGCGACGGAGACTTTGAGAAAAAGCAGGAATTTGATGACTACGCCAAGGCGCTGGCCGGGCTGAAAGCCTTCCTGAACATCAAGGAGTGATACCATGGCAGAAATTGTATTGCGCGGGCGCAGATACCCTGCCCTGTTCGATTTGCAGAACGTGAAGGAACTTCAGGAGCACTTTGGTGACCTGAAGGTCGTAGCCGAGAAGCTGAACGACCCCGAGGAAGCCGCCTACATCATCTGGCTGCTGGTGCGCGAAGGCGTGGAGCTGGATAACGAGGAACACCACCTGGACAATGAAGCGCCCAGTCTGGCCGTGGTCAAAAAGTTGATTTCCTTTGCTGATTTGCAGGGCGGGCTGGCTGCCAGCGTTGAAGAGGCCTTTATGGAGTTTTACGGAAAAAACGGGTCAGGCCGTCAGGTGCTGCAGGCGATGAAGACGATGCTGAGCGAATCTGGGTTGACGATGTCCCCGAGCGGCACCTTGACGGCGACCGAATCATAAATTTCCCCAGGCTGCAATACATCGCGGTGGGGCTGCTTGGGTATACGCGGCGAGAGACGCGATTTTTGAGTCTCAACGAGTTGCTTGAGCAATTTACAGAATACTGCGCCATGAATGGTATTGAACTGCCACAGGAAAGGGGGCTTGCAGATGTCGATGCCTAAAGCAGGTGTCAGCCTGGTCGTGGAAAATGACCAGCAATTCAAGGCGGCACTGAGCGAAGTAAACGCGGGCTTGAAGGTGAATAAGCAGCAGATGCAGCTTGTGACCGAACAGACCCGCGAAATGGACGACCGGCAGGCCGCCTTAAAGCAGCGGTACGAATCCGTGCAGCAGACGCTGCAGAGCTACCGGGATAAAGTGCAGGTGCTGCAGCAGGCCTACGAAAACAGCGCTCGGCGTGAGGGTGAGTCCAGTAAAACGACCATGCAGTGGCGAGCAAGCCTGATCAGCGCCCAGACAGAGGTTGCCAAGCAGGAAAACCTCCTGAAGGAACTGAGCGACCAGCAAGAGCGAACCAACAAGACCACCGCCAGTCTGGCGGATGTGGTCAACGGCCTAGCCAATGCGCTGGGAATCAGTCTGCCGCCCGGCTTGCAGACTGCAGTTGACAAGCTGGACGGCTTCTCGGCCAGCGGCGCAGCTGCCGTCACGGTAGTCGGCGGCCTGGCGGGAGCACTTGCAAGCTCCACGATGGACATGAGCAAGACAGCAGATGATCTGCTGACGCTGTCTACGCAGACGAGCCTGACCACAGACCAGCTGCAGGAGTTTGAGTACGCCAGTGAGCTTGTGGATGTCAGCACGGACACGCTGCGCGGCAGTCTGGTGAAGCTGACCAACAATATGCAAACGGCGGCTACCGGGACAGGCTCTGCAGCCGAGGCGTTTAAAAAACTGCATGTAAAAGTGTCGGACAGTAGCGGGAAGCTCAAGGACAACTATGAGGTGTTTTTGAAAACCATTGACGCCTTGGGCAAGATGAAAAACGAGACTGAGCGCGATGCGCTGGCGATGGATATCTTTGGCAGGTCGGCAACGGACCTGAACCCGCTGATCGAGGCCGGCAGCGGCAGACTGGAAGAGCTTGCGGAGCAGGCGCACGCGGTTGGCTACGTTGTCGATAATGAAACGCTGCAGAGTTTTGGTGAGCTGGATGATGCGATGCAGAAGCTGGACAAGCAGGGCGATGCCGTAAAACGCAGTTTTGCGGAGGCACTGCTGCCCATCATTACTGCGTTTGCCGAGGCCATGAACGCTATCCCAACGCCGGTGCTGACGGCAGTTATCTCTATTACCAGCATCGCTACAGTAGTGCTGCTTGTGGTGAAGGCCATTAAAGAATTGCAGGGACCGGTTGGAACCGTGAAAAGCATGATCGGCGGCGTTATGAGCTTTATGGATCCGCTGTATATAAAAATCATGCTGATCGTTGCCGGCATTACTGCGCTGGTGGCTGTGGTCGCTGTCCTGATCGGCAAAGGAAACGAAATCAACAGCGCCATGAGCGGCATATCCTCGGCTACAACGGGGACAATGCGCGCAGCCAACAGCAAGGTGCCGCAGTATGCCACCGGCACGCGCAGCGCGCGCGGCGGGCTGGCTGTTGTGGGTGAGAACGGGCCGGAGCTGGTTGCATTGCGCGGCGGAGAACGCATCTACAACAGCAGCCAGACACGCGGCATGCTGGGCGGCTATGCTATCAATATCGGGAGCATCACCATTGATGCCAAGAATGTGAAAGAGTTCAACGATATTGTAAGTATCGCCAAAAATGAAGCCATGAGCATGAGACAGGGGGCGGTTATGTGAAGACAAATTATTGGAACACAAGGAACTATAAGACAAACAGAACCGGCACTTATGTCTCTACATGCTCATGGTTATTCAGCACAGGATGGGGAAACACGGCGCGGTATATAGCATCGCTCCGAGTACGAGTACCAATCCGGTATGAGGGCTCGAACAGCTATATCCAATTTGATGAGTTTCCGCTGGCTGACAGCAACGGCAACACCTATTACAGTTCGGAAAAAGTTACCGTAACCGGCTACAATAACGGTGATTTTTGGGCGGACTTTAGCAACCTATCGCAGACCTACAAGAAAAAAATCCTCGCCTATGGCGTATTTGTAAGTGCCTTCCGCGGAGCCTGCTATGTAGGCAGCGACCGCAATGATGCACAAATCGAATGTGTAAGCTATCAGGGAAGGGTCACGCCGACTGGTACAACTTTCACCAGCGGCACCGTCGCACGGTACACAAAGTATCGACTGCAGTGGACTACAGACGCCGAGGATGATTTTGAGCGCAGGAACTCGACCTGCAAAATCATCATCACCGATCAGGACGGCGGAAACAGCCAGACCTATTCACTTAGCAATGGTGCGACATCCTTCGACCTGGATACTACCGCATGGTCAAGCGGCAGCGGTATTCGATGGCGCGTGCAGGTGGGGGCTTATGGATCCGGCACAGTGGCGGAAAGCGCCACCTATTCCCTGTCGCTGGCAGACCCCAGCGCCAAGGTGGACGACCTGCGCCCCACCAGCAAGACATACTACGGCTTTAACGCAGTATTCAGCTGGGCGTTCACCGGCAGCATTGCCAGCGGCGCGATCAGCGGTGCATTGCAGCAGGGATCCGCTGTTTTGCAGTACCGGACTGACAACATGGCTGACCCGGCAGATTTTGCAAGCGTCAGCGATGGCACAACCCATGTGAGTGTGAATTGCGGCACATTGCCCATAGGAAGCTACCAGTGGCGCGTTGTCGCCAAGAGCAGCGTGGGAACCACACACACTTCAAGCTGGGTGCAATGCACCAATGTCGAGGTGCCCGTCTCTGTAAAGGGAACAACGCCTGCGGCGGGTGCGTCCGCGCCCAGGGCAGTTACAAACCGCTTTAGCTGGGTGTTCAGCGTTGACAGCGATGACAGACCCGGAGATGTGACGCAGAAGAGCGCGACACTGCACTTTAAGGCGAACAATGAGAGCGACTGGCATGAGGTTGCTGTGGCCGGTTCACAGCAATATACAGACGTGCCCGCAAACACCTTTGCCGAAGGCGCTACAACACTGGACTGGTATGTTGTGGCGATTGCGAATACAGGCACAAAGGTAACCAGCGACACGATCAACGTGTCCACACTGGACACGCTCAGCACGCCTGTGGCGGTGAGCCCCGCGGGCGAGTACATGGATGATGCTGTGCAGGGCATCACATTTGTGTGGAAGCATGCCAATATCACCGGCACGGCGCAGACAGGCTGGGAACTGAGTTATTCGGCAGATAGCGGTGCGTCCTACACAGTGCTGGCCAGTGCGAATAATGCGGACAATAGCTATCAAGCGGACGCAGGCACGTTTAGCAGCGGCGTTATCTACTGGCGCGTGCGCACGAAGAATACGGACGGAGCGTTCGGCAGCTATTCCGGCGCGGCCATCTTTGCAATCCGCCGCGCCCCGGTGGCCCCGGTCATCTCCTACTATGACAACAAGCCGCTGGCAAAAATGCGGTGGCAGGCCAAAGAACAGGACGGTTATGAAGTTGCGGTGGACGGCATCAGCCTGGGTGTACGATATGGCACCGGGAAGGAATGGCAGTCTGACGCCGTACTGACGGACGGAAAGCACACCTTACAGGTACGTATCTACAACACCTATGGGGATGTATCGCCCTGGAGCAGCTGTAAAATCAATGTCCAGAATCAGCCCGGCGCGGCATTGGCTGTCTATGCCGAGGAACGCTGGGGGGAGGTCCTGCTATGCTGGGGCGCCGACAATGGCTATATCCTGCGGGATGGTGAGCTGATTACCAAAGCAGAAGGCGGTACTTATACAGACAGAACCAGTGCAGCGGCACATCAGTACATTGTGCGCGTGTTCGATGCAGAGGGCTACTACACAGACAGCGCCCCGGTACTGGCTGCGCCTAGTGTCCCCTACGCGGCCATAGGGCTGCGGGACGGCACGGACTGGCTGGCGATGAAATACGCCACCAGTTACCAGAATTACAGCAAGGCCGTCAGCCTGGGCGGCAGTTATCAGCAGTATTGGGGCAAGGAACGCCCCGTCTGGCACGATGCGGGGAATCGTGTGGTAACGCACACGATTTCCCACGCCTGCAAGCGAGAGGAAGAGCTGCTGGTGCTGCGTAGCCTGGCCGGTCAGGAAGTAATCTATAAGGACCGAGACGGGCACCTTGCCATAGGTGTGTTCAAGGACTTGCAGGAAAGCCGGGAGCACGGCTGCACGGCGCTGAGCTTCAGCATCACGGAGACACAGCAGGAGGCGGTGAAGTATGACCCGGTATGAGTTTATCGCGATGCGCAACGGTGCGCCCTACAAAGTGCTGAAAGTCCCTGCGGACACCACGCCGCAGATTCGATTTACCGGCAACGCCGAGGTGAAAAGCACCATCACCCTGACAATAGAGCCTGACGCGGATGTGAACTGGTTGACCGATATGCTCAGTGTTGTTCGGGTCGATAATGCAGATCGAGTTCCGCTGGGGCTATTCAACATTACCACCTGCCCCCGCAGTTTGGATGAAAACGGCAGCGAGACGCAGGAGCTGACAGGGTATGACCAGGGCTATTCGCTGCGCAACCTGAGCGTACTGGAACGCAGCCTGACGATTCGGGCCGGGACCCGGTACACCACGGCCATCCGGGAACAGCTGCTGGCGGCAGGTATCAACGTTGTCAGTATCATTGATACCAATGAGGTGCTTATGACGGATCACGCGTGGGAGACCGGCACGACCCGTTATGCGGTGGTATCTGCCCTGCTGGCGGAGATCAATTACCGGGATATCTATTTCGACGGCAGCGGCGTGGCGGTTGCCGAACCGTGGGCACCGGCGTCCATCAATACCCGGACGCACCGCTATGGCGCGGCTGAGACGACCCTGCTGCGTATCCCCATGAGCGTACAGGCGGATACCTTTGATGCCGCCAATGTGTTTGTGGATATCGTGTCCAGTGCAGACCTTGACGCCGAACTGCGGGCCGTGGCCGAGAACGTCAACCCCACCAGCCCGCTGAGCATTATGCGGCGCGGGCGGCGCATTGTGAGCGTGGAGACCGTGGAAGGCATTGCATCGCAGACTGCCCTGGAGACCCATGTAAAAAACAGGATGCTGCTCAGCATGATGGGCGCTGCAAGTTATACGTTTACCACCTGCGGCGATGTGGAGCAGCCCCATAGGCTGAATGATAGCATCCTGATGATGCGGGATGGAATAGGGCTGCTGGAAGAACAGGAATGGGCGCTGGACTGCGTTCCCGGCGGGCAGATGACCCACACAGCAAAGAAGGTGTATTACGACATTGATTGAGAATTATCAGCAGCGCAAAGCACTGGAAGTGACCACGAAAAGCGGTAATATCGCCACGGTAAGCGCGGTTTACAGTGACGGCATTGCGCTGATCCTGCCCGGGGACACGGCTGCGTCAGATAAACACTACCCTTTTAATGCGGCGGTTCAGTTTGTGGCCGGTCAGCGGGTCCATATCGCCAGAGAATCCGGCACGATCATTGTGGAATACCCCATCGGGGGGACCGTGCAGAGCCAGAGCCTGGGAGGGTGATTCATGAGCAAGGTAACGATTTATTCGCCGCCGTCGGCAGCTCAAGTTAAAAACTGTACGGCAGACTTTGACCTGCGCCGTGCGCCGGTGCCGATACATTTAGTGCAGTTCGATAAAACAATACCGATTCTGGCTGTGGCACTGTATAAAGGCGGCACGGCCTACAAGCTGCCCGAGGATGCTGAGGCCAATGTGCGCATGGGCAAGCGCAACAACCTGTACGTTTACAACCCGGTGCTGGGGTGCAATGAGGGGCGCACCCTTGTATATGTGGCTGTCACGCCGCAGATGACCACCCAGGACGGCGTGTTCTACCCGATACTGGAAGTTCTGGCAGGTGGCGGTGTGGCGGGGACCTCTCCCCTGCAGCTGGTCATCCAGCGCAATCCTGTACAAGAGGGGGACTTGGAGGATACCAGCGAAGCCCAAACGCTGGCAGACCTTGTGAGCCAGGCAGCTGCCAGCGCGAATGCTGCGGCTGATAGTGCCAGAATTGTGCAGGAAAATAAGGATGCCATTCAGAACGCGAATGAGAACATCGAGGCCATCAAGGCAGCCCCTGCCAACGCCAAGGCTGCTGCGGACAGTGCCAAGGAGGCCCGCAGCTGGGCCGTGGGCGATACAGCATCCCGCCCCGGCGAGGGCATGGACAACGCCAAATACTACGCCGCGCTGGCCCAGCAGGTCAGCCAGGGCGCGGTAGGCTGGTACCCGAACTACGAGGCGCTGTACGCGGCCCACGATACCGGCTACGATGGAAACTGGGCCATTATAGGCGATACCGATACCATCTGGGTGTGGGACAGCGACACGGGTGTCTGGAAGGACACTGGTGAAAGCAGTAAGTTTGCGAATTATTACGACAAGACTCAAATTGACGCAAATTTCTACGGCAAGACTCAAATCAACGCAAATTTCTACGATAAAACGCAAATCGACGCAAATTTCTACGACAAGACCCAAATCGACGCAAAACTGCCCAAGCCGGTGACGGTTACGGTGGCAGCCAGCGCCTGGACTACCGGTGATTACACGGTGTCCTGGGACGGCGGCGGCACGAGCAGCTACACCACCTGCGCCACTGTCACGGTGGCCGGGGTAACGGCAGACAGCCGGATTGCCGTAAGTGACCGCACGAGGGTGACGGATGCGGTGCGGATGGTCGCTGCACTGGAACCCGGAGCCGGAATGGTTAAGTTTTATGCGAACAGCGCGCCGACGAGTGCGGCGGTGTTTGTTTTGGAGGTGAGCCAGTAATGGTAGAGAATCCGTATAAATATCCTTATGTGCCGGTTGGCGGAATTATTGAATGGGATGGAACAGGGCTGACCGGCGCACCGGATTTGAGCACGCCGGAGAAGGTTGCTGCGGTGTATGGGTACGGCACGTGGGAAGCGTATGGCGCTGGACGTGTGACGATTGGCGCGAATAGCGTTCATGCTATTGGCAGTGAGGGCGGCGAAGAAACGCATACACTAATATCCACTGAACTTCCAAGCCCAATACAGTCTGAAAGAAGTGTTTTGATTGATGTAAGTAGTAAACACGGCGGGTTTGGTTGCCATATTACTGATGTGCCAGATGGTGGTTATATTGCCAAGGCGGATGCGATTACGATTGCAGGCGGCAACCAACCACATAACAACATGCAACCCTTCCGCACCGTGTACCGTTGGCGCCGTATCGCGTGAGGAGTTTATATTATGAGATTATCTGACGGCGAGATGCTGCTGCACTGGCCAGTTTTGCAGGATGACACTGATAAAATTAATAGTCTCTGCAAGAAACTTGGTCTTGTGGAGAAAAATCTCTATAAAACCGAGGGGGTGGAATAAGGTGCACGTTATTAAACTTGATGGCTACAATGCCACCGTAGATAATGGTGAAAAGCTGGAACTCGGTACATTTGACAGCTTTGGAGAGGAACAACTTCAAATTGTTAAAGCGCCGGATTGGGTAAATTTAAGCGTAATAGCGACATTCAATCCCCCTAACAGGAAGCCTGTTCAAGCTGTTGTTGATTCCGTTACTGGCGTTATTAAAGTTCCAAAGGAAGCTACGGCTGGCTGGTACGGCGTTGGAACGATTGTATTTGTCGGCCTTGCGGACGGCATACAGCGCATTTCTTCCGATGTTGAATACATTGTGAGGAGACACTCAAATGCAAGCGGTACAGAGCCAGCAGAGCCTACGCCTGACCTGCTGCAACAGGTTTTGACTCTAAGTGAGAACGCACAGATCGCCGCCACGAACGCGGAGGACGCCGCCAACAGCGTGAGGGAGGACGCCGACAACGGGAAGTTTATCGGCCCAGTCGGCCCGCAGGGGCCTGTTGGCGATACTGGCCCGCGAGGCCCCAAGGGTGATACTGGGCCGCAGGGTGAGCGCGGTGAGCAGGGGCCGCAGGGAGAGGTTGGCCCGGAGGGGCCTGCCGGAAAGGACGGCGTACAGATTGATGATGCGGCGGTGAGCGAGGACGCGCCGTGGAGCAGCAAGCACATCATTGATATGCTTTGCCCGCCGCTACAAGAAAGCGGCAACCCTGTTGTGTGCTATCCTGTTGCGGGATACCCGCTGGGGGTAAAGGCCAGCTGGGAACCCATGCAGGAAGGCAGCGGAACGCCAAGCCCCGAAAACATTCGTCCCATCAAGGGCAGAGACAGCGTGACGATCGAACGGTGCGGGGAGAATCTGCTGGATATAAGCCAACTTAAACCAGAAGGATATAATCTTGCTGGGAGTAACACTCTGAAACCGAACACCACATACACATTTAAGCCTGTGAGTTGCGGGGGAATTGCTTTTGCGGTTTTTTTAACTGATAACATTGTACCTAATCAAACGACTAAGGAACTCAATCTCACTGGCAACTATATCAACGAAGGCAGTAGCGCAACTTTTACAACTCCAAGCAATGCAGATAGCTATAGCGTTATGTGTCTGGCGGGTGGCAAGCGCGGCATAGATCAGGTATACCCTAATGTACAATTTATGCTTGTGGCTGGCACCACCGCCCCCACCACCTACACACCGTACATCGGGCAGACCAACACCCTGACCCTGCCTGAAACCGTTTATGGCGGTGAGGTGGACGCGGTGACTGGAGAGGGGCAGGAGACGTGGAGAACTATCAATTTACCTAAAACAGGATGGGTGAAAGATAGTTCTACAACGTTTACTCGATTCAATAATTATACCGCTCTGAAAGCTCCTGCTAACAGCAAAGAGCAATTTAAAAATATTCTGTGCAATATTTTACCATCAAAAAATACTGCCGATGGCGATACGGCGATTCAGCTAGAAAATGCGAATACTACGATGCTGCGTGTTTCCGTGAGCGGGATTAAAACACTTGAAGATTTCTTGAGTTTTCTCGACACCTATTCCGTGCAAGTCTGTTATAAGCTGGCAACTCCAACGCCCTTCACTGCGACAGGCGCACAGCCCATCCCCGCGCTTGCAGGAGCGAACAGCGTGCTGACCGATGCGGATGCCGTGGAGGTCACGGGACGCGCAGACCCCATTAAGAGGATTGCCGATTTGGAAGATGCGGTTGCATCTCAAACCTGAAAGGAGAAATCACCATGGCGATTAAAAGCAAAGCGCGGCACGATTTGACGTTGCGCAGCATCAAGCGAGAGATTGCAGCAGGACGCGATGTTGCGTTTTGGCTTGATAAGGCGTACACGCACCTTGACAACGGCCTGCTGGATGAGGCGGACATTGCCGAGGTGGAGGCGCTGGCGCAGGCGTATTATGATGCGGTGGACGGCGCACCTGACGAGGAAGGATGAGAACCTTGAAAAATACTGTAACGAAGGATCAAAATCTGCTGTATGAGGAGAGGTTAAAATGAGACTTTCAAACGGTGAAGTGCTGCTGCGCTGGCCTCTGGCCCAGCACATCATCACACAAGGATGGTTTTACAATGACGGCAGTTTGCATCAGGCCATCGACCTGCGCACCCAGATTGGCAACATGTATATCCGCCCGGTCTATGCCGCCGAGGACGGCACCGTGGATCAGACCCAGGACTGGGACGGACACACGCGGACGGGTATGCAGAGCTATGGCAACATGGTGCGTATCAGACACGCCGACTACAAAAGCAAGACCTTGCAGACACGGTACGCCCACCTGTCCAGCTATTGCGTCAAGTACGGCCAGAGGGTCAAAGAGGGCGAGATCATCGGCTACAGCGGCGTGACCGGCAATGTGTTTGGGGCGCATTTGCACTTTGAAGTAATCCTGAACGGCAAGCGCACCAACCCGCTGGTGTGGCTGGACAACGACTTCACCACGGCGAGCGGGCAGGTGTTTACATACCGCCCCGGCGAGCACGCTGTACAGCAGCCCGAGCAGGCCGCCAGCGGCGCTCAGACGGCCCAGAACGGCACCGGCAAGCTGCAGGTCATCACGGTAGGGCCGGTCTCGCAGGGCGATGCAGACGCCGTCTTTGCCGTGTGCCAGAGCCGCGGCCTGACGGATGCCGGGCTGTACAAGAGCGAATGGGCCTGAGGTGGTGCCAATGGAGCAGATTATAATCGCGCTCATCACGGCCGGGCTGAGCCTGGTGGGCGTGATGGTAACGAACTACTTCAACAACAAAAGCTTGAGCGACAAGGTCACACACCAGCTGGAGGTTGCGCAGGCCGTAACGGACACCAAGATCGAGGAGCTGACACGCGAGGTGCGGACGCACAACAACTTTGCACAGCGCATACCGGTGATGGAAGAAAAAATTGCTGTCGCGAACCATCGCATTGACGATCTGGAACGGCACGAGGAGAAGGAGAGGAAAATCTGATGCAGGACTTTTTGAAGAATCTGGCGGCGCTCATCAAGGTGAAAACCATCGTCACGCTTGTGGTTGTTGCAGTTTTCGCAATTCTTGCGCTGCGGGGCGGCCTGCAGCCGGACACAGTGATGACGATCGTCACCATGGTGGTGGCGTTCTACTTCGGCACGCAGACCGAAGGGAAAAGCAACGGCAAATAAGTAAGCGGCAGGCTGCTCAATGTGGGCAGCCTGCCGCTTTTTTACGGTGATTTTTGGGGCGGATTACTACGAACTTTTTACGAACTTTTGGCCGATTACGAACCATTTACGAAACATTATCTAACAGTATTCAACAGTATCTAGCACTATCTGATAAATGAAAAACCGCGATACACCAACCTTTGCAGGTTGTATCGCGGTTTTTACATTGGCGGAGTAAGAGAGATTTGAACTCTCGCGGCGGTTTCCCACCCTACGCCCTTAGCAGGGGCGCCTCTTCGACCTCTTGAGTATTACTCCACAAGTCAAAGTGATAAACTATTCACTTTTTCACACAAAATGGCGGAGAGGATGGGATTCGAACCCATGGTCCGCTCGCGCGAATCGCTGGTTTTCAAGACCAGTTCCTTAAACCACTCGGACACCTCTCCACAGTGGCCACCACCAAGGTGCGATAGTTATATTACCATAAGCCCTGCAGAATGTCAAGCATGAAAATGAAAAAACAGCAAAAGAAATTGCAAAAATTAAAAAGAAAAAAAGAAAATACAATAAAATCACGCCAAATCGTCCAACACTTGGCGCGCGGCACGCACGGACGCTGTATCCGTCTGCTGGATATGCCACTCGTCCAAACCGGGCAGCCCCATGGAAACGCCCTCGCGGCGGAACACCATCCGGCTTTCCAGTTCCACTTTCCCACTCATGTGGTAAGCTCTTGCGTCCGGCAGGGCAGCCGAAAGCTGCCGGATCACCCCAGCGTTTACCCCGGCACCGATCAGTACTTCCGGACCATTGGTGCGGTCACGCTCTGCCAACAGGCTGCACAGAACGTCAACACCCTGCACACAGCTGGCGGCGGCACCGCTGGTCAGCACGGTATCAATTCCAAGGGCGGCGGCGTCGCGGTAGGTTTGCAATGGGTCGGCAGATACATCAATGGCGCGGTGTAGGGTGAGCCCAGCACTATTGGCGGCCTTTGCCAGCCGTGCGGTTGCGGTGCTATCCAGCGTGCCGTCCGGGTTCAGGCAGCCAATCACAAAACCGTTAGCCCCAGCACTGCGCAGCTCGGTGATCTGCGCGCACATCATCTCAATCTCTTCCGGCATATACAGAAAGTCCCCTGCACGCGGGCGTATCAGGCAGCGCACGGCAATATCGCTTTCGTGTCGGATCTGACGCAGCAGCTCGGTATAAGGGGTCAGCCCACCGGCCAGCAGTGCACTGCACAGTTCCAGACGGTCCGCCCCGCCAGCAATGGCAGCGCGCGCCGATGCAAGGCTATCCACACAAACTTCCAGCAGCATAATGACCCTCCAAAACGATTTTTCTTACTTAAGGCAACACCGCACAATTCCCGCCTTGCGGCTTAAGCACCGCTCCGGCAGCTG
>OLHE01000571.1_pt1 | contig 29086 bp, 28 predicted proteins | sample 1605821 | NCBI WGS metagenome assembly OLHE01 (sample SAMN03283250) | human gut metagenome | biome: human-associated habitat; material: feces | host: Homo sapiens | place: USA | collected 2013
TAAGAAAAATATATATTAAATATTATAAAGATATACATAAAAATAAAGAGTTAGCAAATTTTTTAAGCACATTAGCTAGTTTAGCTTATTCTAATGAGGATTATGAAAGATACAGGTTTTTAAGTAACTATATTTATTATTGTTATACTGAACAGTTAGAAATTACTGATGATGTTAGAAAGACATCATACGACTTTACTAATTCATTATTTAGATATGATTATTATTCAATAAAAGAGAATAGTGATTCTATATACTATGATGTTTTATTATCAAATTTAATGAATTTCTTATTTGATTTAATAATAAAAAAGGAATTTAAAGCTATTAATGATTTGTTTAATAATGTTATTTTTGATTATAATGGATTTATTGATGGTGAACCAGATTCATATGATATTATCAAAATTCAATTTTCATTTGGGTTTATATATGGTTTAATTATTCTATCAAATAAGGATATATTTAATGAAAAAGATAAAGATGAATTAAAGAAGCTAATAAATTATATTAAGAGTAATTTTGTAGATTTTTATAGTCAAAATGAAGCCATAGAATATTTTAAAAAATATTATAATTCTAATTCTAATGTTCATGATGTATATTATCGTTTTGATTTTAGATTTGAAAATAAAGAATATAGGAATTCATGGTCTGGAATTCAGGTTGATAATATATTTATATTGAAAGAATACATTTATGCGTTTAGTATAGACTATTCAAATTCAGATGATATAAATTCTGAATTGATTTCAAAGGATAATAAATATTTTTATGAAAGATTATTAAATATAGTGAAGTCAGACGAGAAGAGTAAGCTAGATGCAATATTAGATATTAGTTTCAACAATTCATCCTTAATAAATGTTTTGGAAAAATTAGTGGAAGAATGCAAAAAAGCTGAAGTAGAATATATTAAGAATAACAAAATTAGTCCAGAAAAAACTGAGAGTTTTAAAAATGTTATTTTTAATGAGATAGAAAATGGAAATGAATTGATATCATATTTAAAAGATAATAACAAGTATTCAATTATTAATAAAAGAAATAAAAGATTATTTGGGATTAATCAAATAATGGGAAGAGAATTATTTTTTGATGAGGTTTATGGATTAAATAATATTTCCAAAGATTATGCACGTGCTATACTTACTGGAATTTCAAAAGACTATTTAAAAAAATTAGATAGTATAGCAGAGGTTATTAAGGAAGATTTTGTAAAATATATAGATAGTTTGAACGAAAAGGAAAAATATGTAATTATAACAAGCCCATCCAATTGGCGAATTTTAAACTTAAATAATTTTGATGATAAAACTATTGATATAAATAATAGAAAGATTGATTTAATAAAGATACCTAAAGCAAGAGATATCTATTTAATTAAGAAAAAAGACTTACCAAAAGTTGATATGTATGAACCGGATATAAAAGAATCAGGTACTTATTTAAATGGAGTATATTATGATCTTATAGATTGCTCTACAAATACAAGTGCAAGAAACGAAATACAAAAGAATACTAAATGGTTAGAGGAAAAAGGAAGTGTTGAAGATCAAATAGAATATCTAAAAGGGAACTGTGTTTTTAAATTATTTATATCTCCTTCAATAAGAAAAATCACAAATTCAAAATGCTACAAGTTTGTTATAAAAGAAGGAGATGAACAATAATGTATAAGTTTATTCATTTGATTAGTGCATTAATAAGACAATTTGTACTACCAAATCCTTATATAAATATCATAGGTAGTGAAATATATGCTGATGTATTTAACATATTTGTTGGTGGTACTATCTTGCATTCCTGTGCATATATACTAACTGGATGTGGATACACCAAAGGAGTAGATGACCCTGCATCTGGAAGCTTTGGCTATTTAATAAGTTATTGTTATGTTACAGCACTAATTACAATATTAGGCTATCTAATATCAAACATAACAGTATTAATAATTATGTTTATAGTTTTATATATAGCCTCATGTATATTAGTAGGATATATTTTTAATAGAATCAGGTCTTTTTAACGATATATATTAATCAATAAAAATGGTATAATCAAATTATCCGAGAAGACAGTAGAAATAACATTGCTGTCTTTTTTTAGGTACAATTTAGGTACAAAAACACTAAAAAAACACGGTAAATGAGGGTTTATGTCAATATAAAAAGGCCAGTATTTAAATGTTTTAACACAATTTGCTCTCTTCTAACTGAAGAGAGCAGGCCCGCTGAAGAAAGCGAAAGTTCTCATTTTTTTTGTTTAATTTAAATATATGTTAGGTATTAATATTATTAAAATAATTTAAGTATAAAATATTTATTTTTTATTTTTTTTGAATGAAAAAGATAAACTCTACGGAGAGTTTGTTGAAAAAAATTATCTCTTTTTATATACTTGTTACAAGGTAGGTGTAGACTAAATGAATTATGATAAAATAGGTAGTTTTATTCAACAAAAAAGAAAAGATAAAGGACTTACTCAAAAGCAACTTGCTGAAAAATTGGGAGTTACTGATAGAGCTATTTCTAAATGGGAAAGAGGACAAGGGTGTCCTGATGTTTCTATTTTGGAAATATTATCTAAAGAACTTGGATGTTCTATTCTTGAATTATTAAAGGGAAGAGAAATTGAAAATGAAGTTATTCCTGTTACTGAAGCAGATGATTATGTTCGTGATAGTATGAATATTTCTAAACAAATTACTAAAGAAAAAGTCATTTCTATTATAAATAAAATTATAGTTGGGACAATTATAGTTATATTTATATTACTTTTATATTTTAATGTTATGCAAAAGATTTATGTTACTAAAGAATATAATTATTCAATAGATAGAGAAACATATAAACATGTGGTAGACAGAATTGAGACAATTGATAATAATTTAAATATTATAAAAGAAAATAAGGGTAATTATTCTGATGATGATTATGAAAAGATAGTTAAGAATTTAGATGATTATTATGCTGGTATAAAAGATGAAAAAGTATTTGATTATGTAATTAATAGAAGAGATATTAAATATACCGTGAATGATATTTTTACTTTTTTTGGTAATGATAACTTAATAACAATGCAAGTTAATACTGAGAAAATATTAGAAAAGTATTCTAATAATAGTTTAACTAGTGAATATGGAAATGTTATCATTGATAATTTTCTTAATATGACATTTTATTCTGACTTTTTAAGGACTTATACTTCTTATCAATATAATTTTAATCCATTTGTAAATGAAAATAATTTTTATTATGTTGATAATAAAGAAATAAGAAAATCTATTAATATATTAAAGAGTGATTTGTCTCAATTAGTATATATAACTGAATTAGTAATAGAAGTAGGTGATATGAATGAATAAAGGTTTAATGATTATTAGGATTTTGTTATTGATACTTGTTTGTTTTTTAAATATATATTGTTATTCAAATTTAGTTAATTATGGTCATTTATTATTTTTAATATTATTATTTATAATTGTTGTTTTGACTATTAAAGATATTATAAAGAAGAATCCAATTAATAATAATAGAATGTATACATTTATTTTTATATTATCTTTTTTGATAATTTGTTATGTTTTTTATAGATTTGGATTTGATAAGAGTTTATTTTTTAATAAATATACAAGTAATTTATATGGCGGTGATTTTTCTGAATATAAAATGTTATATTTAGGACAGAATACAATTTATTTTAATGTTATGTTAATTCTATTATTAATTTTTAGAAAGATAAATGGTAAGAGTAATTAGAAAATTATGTATTTTTTTAGGATAATTGTCAAATAGTGTGTGTAGACACAAATAAGTGATGATTATTTATGTAGTCAATGCAGTTATGCATTGACTATTTTTGTAAAAACGAAAACCACCGGATAGTCCGGTGGTTCTTTTATGCTTTAGCGTTGAATTTTTAATAATAAAATTCTCCTTTGTTATAATTATATTGCAGTTTGCCACTTGCATAAACAAAGAATGTGCATCCCATGCAGGACATAAATAGTTTATCAAATACCAAGTGTAATTATAAGTATCATATAATATTTGCACCAAAATATATAAGAAAGGCTTTCTATGAATAAAAAAGATTGGAGATAGGAAAATATTAAGAGAATTATGTAAATGGAAAGATGTAAACATAATTACAGCAGAGGTATGCCAAAATCATGTTCACAGGTTTTTAGAATATCGCCAAAGTTAAGTGTATTTTCATTTATGGGATATTTGAAAGGAAAGAGTAGTGTTATGATATATCAAAAGTGGGGAGATATGAAGTATAAATATAGAAACAGGTAATTATGGTGTAGAGGTTATTATGTTGATACAGTTGGTAAGTATGCAGTAGTAATTGCTAGATAAATAGATGAACAACTAAAAGAAGATAAGTCGTTAGAACAATTAACATTAGATAAAATAGCACGTTTATGGGAAATAAGCGATATAAGCTGCAAATAGCAAACTGTTATAGTACTTTTATCAAAGCCATAACAAAAGTCCTTATAGGCATCAAAGAAAAACCACTAGTTTTACTAGTGGATATTTTTTGATAATAAAAAAATTAAAAAGTTTAACATTTTTTCAAAATACGTTAAAAAAATATTAAAAATTCAACACATTTCTTGTATATGTTAAAAATATTATACATGAGGAGATGATAATATGAAGTTATTACCATTTAATGATTTTGATTTAAAAACACTAAGAATTTTCGAAGCATTAAATGAAGCTTCTAGATCACTTATAGAATTAAAATGATTTACTAATTCAATTCCTAATCAACATATTTTAATAAATGCTATTACAATTAATGAAGCTAAAGGTAGTAGTGAAATTGAAAATATAGTTACTACTCATGATAGTATTTATAAAGTTTTAGTAGAAAGTGGATATAAAGTTAAATCAGCTAAAGAAGTTGTTGATTATATAAGTGCTATTTGGCGTGGATATGAAATGATTAAAGAAAAAGGATTTATTTCAACTAATGTTTTAGTAGAACTTCAAGGAATGATTGAACACAATAAAGCTGGTGTAAGAAAAAATCCTGGAACTAAATTAGTTGACAGTAAAACTGGAAAAGTAATTTATACTCCACCACAAGAAGAAAAAGAAATTAGAGATTTATTAAGTAATTTTTAAAATATATCATACCGATAACAATAGTAAACTAAAAACTAGATGATTAATTTCATCTAGTTTTTATATACTATATTTTAATCATTTGTGATGTTTTTCTATAAATAACTTTTAAAATATATTTATCTTTTAATATTTTATCTAATTTATCATAATCAAATATTCCATCAATTAATAGATCAGCAAATCTTGTTAAAGCTGAATTGACCTGTTGTTCTAATGTGCATTTTTATAATGCACTCATTTCAAATCCTACAGCTAAGTAATGAGCCACATATTCATACATGTATTTTATTAAATATTTAAGTTTATAGTATTTCCTCGATTTCTTTATGTACTAAATAATTTATATTAATGCATCATTAATAGTTTTATTGATTATAAACTATGTACAACTATGTCTAAAATAATAATACTATTTTATTAATTAGATTTATTCACTTTACACACATAAGAATTTATAGGAAGTTAAAATCTTCTTATATATCAATATATTTACAATAACTTGACAAAAAAACAAGTGTAAATAAATCAAAATAACTTTACACTGTTAAGAATTACATAAAAAATCAAATTATTTATTATGATAAATATATTTCAAGAAAAGAATATGTTAATTTCTATAATAAATATAACAAAGTTTATTCTAAATTAATTACTGCGATGATAGATGAAAAAGTAATATTTGTTGATAAAAATAATTTTGGAAAACTGATTTTACTTAAAGATAATCTTACAGAAAAAGATTATAAAATAATTTATGCTTCTTTAAAATTGTAAAACATGCTATAATATTTCCTCGTGAGGGGGAATATTGTGGAAAAACAAGAAATGGAATTATATCATATACATAAATTAGGAAATAGTTATGATAAAAAGTGGAGCGTTAATAATACTATTAATGTTTCTCCAAACTTTAATTCGGAAATGTTTAAAAGACAAATGAATTTTTCTCAGTCAGTTTTCTTTGATGGTAAAATGAGAAATTTTTATGAATTATTACCTAGGTATATTGAACGACTTTCTAGTTCTAATTCTGTTAGTATAGAGGAATTAAAAGCTATCTCTAATCTGTTAAGAACATCTTTTGCACTGACATATAAAGCCGATTTTTTCAAAAGAGAAGCAGCCTTAGAAGATTGTCGTAAAGTCTATGACATTACTTTACCTAGTAGATTACATTCAATTTATTTATGCGATGAAGATGGCTTAGAATATTGGAAGGATACCCTTGAAGAATGCAGTCCAAATGGATTTGATGCATATAAAGTTTTAGTAACAGGTAAAATATTTAAAACTAATGAACAATTATTACCAGATGAAGAAGCAAACTATGGAGATGCTTATAATCAAGCATTTAAATATTGGCATCCAAAATTTAAAGATGTTCCTGAATGTACAAATGAGTATCTTGCTCAAGGAAAAATAAAAATATTAAGTAAAGTTAAATAAGAGAAAAATTACACAAAGATAATAATTCTCTTTTTCTTTTTATAAAACTGTGTTATAATAAGCAGCAATTAATGGGGGTTAATTGGTTATGAAAAAGAATTTTTTTTATATTATATTTTTTATTGCATTAGGATTTTCAGTTTTTAAATTTAAATTGAATACTATTGATTTAAGTGACAACATCGATAATAAATTTTCCATGGTAAATACTATATCAAAGTCTGACTATAATAAGATATTAGTTTATAAAAACAATTATAATTATCCAGTAAATATTAAAGCAAGTGATATTAAGTTAGATTGTATTGGTAGTGGAGAAAATAAAGAACTAGATGAAAAATTAGTTAAAAGTAATATGAAAATTAACGTTAGTTTTTCTAATAAAAAAGATGTTTTAAAAGTAAATAGTGGAGATACAGTTAAAATTTATATTGATGAGTTATATACTGGTGAAAGTTTACCTAATCATTCTGTAACTTGTAATTATAATATTGAGATTAATATGAGTGGTGTCTAATATGAATGAGATTATTGAAAGTAGAAAAAACGAAGTAAAATGTTTCTTAGAGTATTACAAAAATAATATTTCTGTACATGAATATGAACATTTTGATTTTAAATTGTTATATCTTCTTCCTTTTAGAAATTGTGAAAATTTGCAGGAAGAAATAAATATTTTTAAAAACTATTTAGGTATTGAAATAGAAAATTTTTATGATTTAATAATATCTATTTGTACAAAATGTTATCCTGAGTTTGATTGTAGTTGGATAAAAGACTTTTTGAATAAATATAAAATAAATGATTTTTCTTTTCAAAAAGAACATCGTCACTGGTTGCTTGGTGGAAATATTAAATATACAGAAGCAGATTTAAAAGAATGTGAAAAAGATATAATTAAATATTTTGTTAATGAAGAAAAAACTGATTCTCATGATGAACTTAAGGAGAAAATAGGCTTTTTTTCTGAGCATCTTGTTTGGCGTTTTCTTACTAAAAGTAAGAATTATTCAAATGTTTATTGGGTATCTCAAATAGTTGGTGACGGATTAGGATATGATTTTATTGCTTATAATAATAAAACTAAGAAGACTAATTATATAGAAGTAAAAGGTAAAACAAGTACATTTGATATCACTTTGTCTAAGAATGAAACAAGGGTATTAAATAAAGTAAATAAAAATGAGTTAAATGAAGAGTATCTAGTATATTGCGTTCCTATAGTATTTGCAGATGTTAAATTTGACTATGATATTTTAGAATGTTATTTTGATGATGATAAACCTGAAAATAATAGGAAAACTTCTCTTATAACTGGAGAAAGTTATTTAATGCTTGAATCTCTCAATGAACAAGCAGAACAAAAGAAAATGGCAGAAGGAAAACCATATCAAAAGAAAATAAATTTTTATAGAGGAGTAAAAGCATGGTAGTAAGAAATATTTATGTAAGTGATAAAGAGTATTTCCTTGAATTTCTAATTAGAGATTTGATAAAAAACGAAATCAGTTATTGTTTAGTAAAAGAAGCAGATGAAGTTCATTTTGATAATTATATAATAAGATTTCATACAAGAGTAAATGAAACAGATAATTTAGATGATTTATTACGAACTCTTATGGAAATTGATTCAAACACAAAAGGTTTCTTTATTTCTGGGAATGAAAATAATAATACAGACTATAGTGATAAAAAATTATATCCAAAGATGAACAAAAAACTAATTAAGATGGAAAATAGAAAATATAGTAAAATGGTTAATACTAAAAAAAAATAGGATTTTCTTTATTGAAAATCTTTTTTTATTATATTTTTAATGTTGCTAGTATTTAATGATTAATATATTTAGTTTGGTTTAGAACTAATAGATTATTATAAAAATAATAAAAAATTAGTAAAAGTGTAGAGTAATAAATTAGAGTTGAATACATCAAATAAATAGATGAAGATAAAAAGAGTGGTTATTACTTAAATTATATTAATAAATGTTATATAATAAAATTATGATTATTTAAAAACAATCAATTTAAAAGATATTTAATTTACTTGTTAATAGTATATAATATGTTTAACGAAATATTAGAAAATAAAAAGAGCATATAAGATAATTAAATAAATTTAGAATTTAAATAAAAATAATATAGAAAGAGGTTATTAATATGAAAACAAATTTAACTGCATTAATGAATTTAATTTCAGAAGAAGAGAAAAATTTAACTATATCAACTTCTAATGTTAGAACTTATTCTTTAAATACTTACATAGAGGAACTAGATGGAAGAAAGAATGTTATTGAAGATTATAAAGAAGAATTTAGATATAGTTTAGATACTATGGAACAAACATTTAAAAAACTATCAAAATTAAAAGCTACTTTATATGAAAAAAATAATGAATTTAAATTAAGTGATGGAAGGTCTATTCAGCAAGCTATCGTTGATAATAATTATTTAAAAAGAATGAAGGCAGCATATGAACAATTAATTTATATTAAAAGTTCAAAGAAAAGATGCTCTGAAGTTACTAATTCTTATTTTGAATGTAAAGCTGTTAATTTTGATATTGATTTAATTAGAAAAAGATTAAGTGAAATTGATAAAATTATTCAAGATACTGATTTCGAAATATCTAAGTTAAATTCAATAGAATTTGAAATTTAATTTATTGGTTCTACTAAGTTACTTTGTAGATTAAATTAAATATAAAGTTTTAAGCCAAAGTATTTTTTCTAGTCTATATTTGAAACTTATTTTCATTGATTTTATATTTAGAATTAGAATTATTTTATTTTTAAATTTACAATTAGTTTTATATTAAATAATATTTGGATATTTTATAAATTGTTGATTAGAAAAAATACGGGAGACGCCAATACTTTTCACATGAATTGTATTGGTGTTTTTTTATATATAAGGAAAGTGCGTTTAAACTATTATTAAACAAAAAAAGGACTCGATAGAAACAAATTCGCGACAAAATGATTAAAGTTAAAAATATTTTTTAATTGTATTGAAAATTTTTTCAAATGTTTAAATTAAAATATTTTTTATATTGGCAAATATTTGTTTGTACTATGTTATAGTAAGAAGTCAAGATGTTGGAGATGTATTATATGTATAAAACTTATAAGTTTAGATTGTATCCAGATAATTATCAAAAACATATATTAAGTAAAACCTTTTTGTTGTGTTAAACTTATTTATAATCGATTTTTAAATAAATGTATAAAAAATTGTTATATCAGAGCTTTTGACATGTGTAGAGAAGTAAAAGAATTATACTTCTACTTTCAATAGTTATACAGAAGATGGTTTTTCTAAAGATGAACAAATAAGACTTTCTAATGTATTTAAGAATTTATCTGATAGAGGTTGTTATGTAATGCTGTCAAATCATAATACTGTTTTAATAAATGAATTATATAAAGATTTTTATATTCATAAAATAACTGCAAAAAGAAATATAAACTCTAATGGTAAAAAGCGCGGAAGAGTTGAAGAAGTAATTATTACCAATTATGAGATTGATTTAAGTTTTGAAGATTAAATTTTTAAGCAAACGTTCAGTTTGCCTTTTTCTTTATTTTATGTTATAATAAGCGGCATTAAAGGGGTATTTATATGGTTGATAAATATAGAATAGAAAGTTATAATTTATATGATACTCTAAAACAAGAATTAAATACTTTTGGTACTAATTGGACAGCAAAGGAGAAAGCAGATTATATTTATATTAGAATGTGTCAAAAATTTAATTTTGATGAAAGATGGAGATATTCTAATAATAAATTGTTACATGATGCGATTTTTGATAGAGAACTAGATATCACAAACATTGATTTAAGTAAGACTGTTTGTAATGGCTTTAGTAGAGCTTTTTGTGACATGCTTAATATTCTATTAGTAGATTGTAATGATTTTGATATGGCAATTACTCACGGAAAGTTAGGTCATGTTTATACTTACGTATATTTTAAAGATTTTCATTGTGTATATGATTCAATTTTACCTATTAGTGATTTTATGAATGTAAAATTAAATTTACCACTTAATGGTATTAGATTTGTAAATGGTGATGAATGGGATTTAGAAATACTACAAAGCAGAGGTCTTAGAAAAATAGGTTATGATACTAGTGGTATTGAAAATTTAAGAAGAATTAGCAATTTAATAAGAAATGAACAATCTAATACTAAGATATTAGACTTATTAGTTGAAAATGTTGATTTTAAAGATTTAGGAATGGTTGAAGCAAATAAATATTTAAATATTTGTTCATTAAAAGCAAATGACAAGAAATTAAAAGAACTGGGTATTAAGAGAAGTGCTACTGAAAGTAGTGATGGTGAAATTAGTTTTATTTATAGTATTGATGGTGATGAAAAATATTTAGAAAAAGAAGAACAAGGAAAAGTTAAATTTTATAAAATGTAATTTTAATTTTGAATAATATATAAATTATGATATAATTTGAGACGATTGGAGGAATGCATATGATTAAAGTAGTAGAAGAAGATAAAGTTAGAATTGATAATTATTTAGTAGAAAAATTAGAATTATCACGCAGCAAAATACAAAAATTAATTAAAGACGGTAAAGTGTTAGTTAATGGAAAAAAAGTAAATGTTAGTTATAAAGTTAAGTTAGATGATGAGATTGAAGTAGAAGAAGAATTAGAAGAGGAAATGAATGCTATTCCTGAAAATATTCCACTTGATATAATTTATGAAGATGCTGATTTATTAGTGATTAATAAGGCAAGTGGTATGGTAGTTCATCCAGCACCAGGTCATTATACAGGTACTTTAGTTAATGCATTACTTTATAGATTTGACTTAAATAGTGGAGAGGCTAATAGACCAGGTATTGTACACAGATTAGATAAAGATACTAGTGGACTTATGCTTGTTGCTAAAAATGAGTTTACTCATGAAAAATTAAGTGAAATGATTGGAAAGAAAGATGTTGAAAGAAAATATCTAGCAATTGTTGATGGATTAATTAAACATGACACAGGCACTATTGATGCTCCTATTGGAAGAGACCCTAATAATAGACAAAAGATGGCTGTTACTGATATAAATGGAAAAGACTCTATAACTCATTTTAAAGTATTAGAAAGATTTGATAATAATACATTTATCGAATGTATTTTAGAGACAGGTAGAACTCATCAGATAAGAGTACATATGAATTATATAGGTTTTCCTATTAATAATGATCCATTATATGGTAGGGGAAAATCAACTGAATTTGGACAAATGCTACATTCATATAGCATAAAATTCAATCATCCAAGGACTGGAAAAGAATTAAGTTTTAGAGTAGACCCACCAAAAGAGTTTATGGATAAGTTAAATGAATTAAGACAAAATTAAAAGAAAATTATGAAGTGTAATTTTCTTTTTTTGTATCTTTAATAGAAATTTCTGTATAGTTATTAAAATCAAGATTTTTAATTGTTGAAACATAGTAATCAAAAGTTAAATTATAAATATCATCAGTTTTATCAAGATAAGGATAATCAAAATCAATTACATTAGTAATGAATGGAGAAATCATTTTAAATATATTTTCATCTCTTAAAATTAACTCCATTATACATGCTTTCTTATCTAAGTTAAAATTATTTAAACTAAAACTATTCATCTCTTTAATTCTATTAAGTATTTCATGTGATAAAACATCCCCATCAGCAGTATAATTACCAATAGTTAAAAGAAGATAATCATCAACTCTTTTCATACCACAATTCATTCTATCAGTAATAATATTTTTATCAATCATCTCTTTATAAAAAGGAGAAGTAACTCCAAAAAAATTATTAAAAAAGCAAGATATAAAAAAGTCTAAATCTAATTTTTCTTTATTACTAAACTTACTACAATTAACTTTAAAAGCAATTTCTTTATATTCTCTAGGAGTAGGGAATTCTAATATATCTTTTCTCCTTGAAACTGCATCTATGTATTTATTTTTTATTATTTTAACTTCATGCTTTTTCTTATCCAAATGATTAAAATATTCTTTAATTATATTAATAACATTTTCTTTATCAAAATTACCTGCAACTACAATAATTTGATTATCTGTTCTATAAAATGCTTTGTATAATGCTTCAATATCATCCTTAGTAGTATTTTCTATATCACAAATATTACCACCTACATCGAGAAAATCATTTTCACCAAATACATCTTTCATAATCATTCTACCTAAATGATAGAATCTATTATCCATTCTACCTCTTACTTCTTGAAGAATTGGCTTTTTTAATTTATTAAGCTTTTCATTACTAAAACTAACATTATTAACAGCATCAAGAATAGTTCTAATACCAACATCAACATTTTCAACTGCTTGGAAATAGTATTCTGTTGAAACTTCACCTGTCTGAGCATTAGTATTCATCTGCATTTTACCAAGATTTTTTAAAAAATTACCTTTATCATTGCATTCAACAATATAGTGCTCTAATATATGAGCAAGTCCATCATTTAAATGATACTTCTTCCCATCAAGTATAAAATCTTTACTTCTTCCACCACATAAAGTAATATAGGTAAAAAATGTAGAATGACGTCTTTCATCTTTGTACAAAAATATTCTTAATCCATTATCTAAAATAATTGTCTCTATATTATTCATGTTCCTTCTCCTTTAAAAAATAAATTGTATCTAAGACTAATCTATTTACAAATTCACTGATATCTTCACAACTAATATTTTTATACTTCTCGTAATAATCTTCAAGAGTATTACTTATTCCCAAAGTACTATCAATAAAGTCTTCAAATATAAGACCTTTATTATCTTTCTTTTTAATAACATCAATCCTACGTCTCTCAATTAAATTACTAACACCATCTCTAATAATATCAGGATTTTTTAAACTATTGATAACGTCAATTATCTTCTCCTTCGTAGTTTCCATATTATCTTTATTAATAAATGCTTTAACTTCTAGTAAGCCATAATGTGTATATGGAATAACCTGTACTGAATAAACTATTTCTAAATCATCCCTTAAAATCTTACTAAGTATTCTAGAAGATAAAGATGTTAATAAATCTCTTATAAAATTCAAATAAATATAGTCATCCTTTGTAGCATCCTTTAACTTATATACAATAGATAAACAAGAATTATTAAAAGAACTCTCATCAACAACTTCTAAAATATTATCTCTTAATTTCATAAAGTAATATAATTCTGAATCAAAAACTTTATCTTTGAAATTTTTATATAAATATTTATCACATAACTCATTAATTCTATTCTCATCAACATTTCCCATTACAAAAATAACAGGAGAATTATCAATAATATTTTTTCTATAATAATCATATAAATTACTGGTAGTAACTTCTTCAATTAAATAAGTATTCCTAGCAAGGTCTAATGAAAGAATACCATCTTCATCAACAATTTCTCTTAATCTTATATTTTGATAAGGACCAATATTCTTTAAAGCATTATCAATACCAATAAGTAGATTTTTCTTTTCTTTTTCAAGTTCAAAAGAAGAAAAACAATTATTTTTTACTAAAGGATTGTAAATCATTTCACTAAATAGACTGAATTGTTCTTCTAATAAATCTTCTTTTAAAGAATCAGTATCAGGAATAATTAAATTAAAACCAAAATATCCATTTAAACCAATTCCAAAATATCCACAATGAGTACCAAGAACATATAATTCTTTTTTAGCAAGAACAAACTCCTCTTCAGAAGGATACTTTTTATTCATAAATTGCAACATATTTGGAAGAAGATTATTAAAAGCTAAATCTTCTTTTCTAAATTTAATAGGAAACATTACTTGTATCTGTATTGTTCTAAAATCATTGTTTTTTAAAATATAAGGCTTTTTACTTATATTTATCTTCACATTTACCACCTCAAAAAAATTATATCAAAATAAAGAACTAATTTATAGTATAATAGAATTAAGGTGAATTATATGAAAACAAAATATTTTGATTGGAAGAATAATGTAGATGAAAGTGAATTAAATAAAATAAAGAAAATACTAGATAATGATGGAGTAATTATATTTCCAACTGATACAGTTTATGGAATAGCGTGTAACTGTTTTAGTGAAAAGGCAATTAAAAAAGTATTTGATATTAAAAAAAGACCGGAAAACAAGCCAATAAATGTTTTATCAAACAGCTTAGATAAAATAAAATTAGTAAGTAAAAATATAAGTGAAAAAGAAAAGTTTCTAATAGATAAATATATGCCAGGAGCATTAACTATTATTTTAGATAAGAATGAAAAAGTATCAGATATTTTAACAGCAGGACTAGACACTATTGGAGTGAGAATACCTAAAAATAATATTTCACTAAGAATACTTGAGAATGTATCATATCCACTAGCAACGACAAGTGCAAATATTTCTGGAGATAGTGCTGGAATAAAGATTACTGATTTTTTAAAAGAGTTTGATGGATTAGTTGATGCAATAATTGACGGAGGAGAAACAGATTTGAAAGTAGCATCAACAATAGTTAGAGTAGAAAGTGATAATAAATTAAAAATAATTCGTGAAGGAACATTAAAAATTAAAGAAATGTGATAAAATAAAATAAAAGTATAGTAGGTGAGAAAAATATGAGTGAGCAAGTTGCTAATAAAAAAGATGAACAATCTTTAGAAACTAAATGTCCAGCTTGTGGGGCATCGATTTCATTTAATCCAAAAGCAGGTAAATGGAAATGTGAATATTGTGGCAGTGAATTTACTTTAGAAGAGATGCAAAAAGAAAGCAATTCCTCTGCAACAAAAAAAAATAACGAAACTACAAAAAAGCAAAAAGAAATTCCAAAAGATAAATTTTCTGCATATGTTTCATATAAATGTGAAAGTTGTGGAGCAGAAATAATAGCTGATGAGCAAACAGCAGCAACATTTTGTGTGTACTGCGGAAATACAGCTATATTAAAAAGTAAATTATCAGGAGAGTTTGCACCAAGCAAATTGATTCCATTTAAAAAAGAAAATAAAGAAGCAATTGAAGCCTTTAAAGGATTATCTAAAGGAAGACCTCTAATGCCAAGCAATTTCAATAATGAAAAAAACATTGAAAAAATAAAAGGCGTATATATACCTTTCTGGTTATATGATTTAGATGTAAGTGGAACAGTAAATATGAATGCTAACGTTGTAACAACATGGACAAGAGGAAGAACACATTATACCAAAACGGATACATATAATGTTAATCGTGGTGGAAGCATGAAGTTTAATAATATTCCAGTAGATGCATCAACCAGATTTGAAAACGATATTATGAATTCAATCGAACCATTTAATTTTCAAGAACTAATTCCTTATAATCATGCCTATTTATCAGGCTTCTATGCAGAAAAATATGATGAAGAGGGAGAAAAAGTATTACAAGAAGTATCAAAAAGAGCAAAAAATACAGCAATCGATACATTAAAAGATGTAGATACTCTAAGGTATACTACAAAAACAGTTCTTGGAAATACCATTAATGCAAAAGAAGAAAATAAGCAATATGTATTATTACCAGTATGGATGGTAAATGTAAAATATAATAATCAAATGTATCCATTTGCAATGAATGGTCAAACAGGAGAATTTATTGGAAATATTCCATTAGACAAAAAGAAAGTTTTAAAGTATTCAATAATCATATATATAATATCTGCTCTAGTAATACTTCTTGGAAGTTATATTTTATATGTAATAGGAGGTTAACATGAAAAGTAAAATAATAAATACATTAATAATTGTAATTACACTTCTATCTATTAATATAATTCCATGTCACGCTGAGGTAAAAACATATAACAGAAATGAATTAGAAAACTATGGAGTAAAGAAAAATATTACAATAACAGATAGTATAAAAAATAGTATTCTAAATACAAAAGCAGTTGACTCTGAAGATAAAATCTATGACTTTTCAGATGTATTAACAGATGAAGAAGAAAATAAGTTAAGAGATAGAATGAGAAACTTTACTGAAAAATACAATATGGAAACAGTAATTTTAACTGATAATGTTCCATATTCTTACGATGGTAAAAATGAACAATTCGCAACTGACTTTTATGATTATAATGACTTTGGACTCAACTATGACAAATACGATGGAGTCATATTATTTAGAAATACATATGATACAAACCCATATTTTGATGCCTACGCATATGGAAATGCTCAATTATACTTTTATAAAACACGACTAAGTGATATTTTAGATGATATTTATAATGATATTCATTCGGAAAACTACTATGAAGCATTTAATAAATACTTAGATGATTTAGAAATGTATTATAGTAAAGGAAAATTAGAAAATTATGTTGTTGATAATAATGGCTATCTAAAAGAAATAAAACATTATAAAGCTCCAATACTTTTAATAGTATTAGGGTCAGGCGTTATAACAGCAATTATCATGGGAATTATGATTTCTAAAAATAAAATGATAAGAAAGGCAACAACAGCAACTGAATATTTAGATAAAAATTCATTGAAAGTAACAACAAAAGAAGATATATTTGTAACAACACATACAACAAGTTATACTGAGTCAGATTCATCATCAAGTGGTGGAGGAGGTCATTCTTCATCTAGCGGATCATCAGGAATTGGACATAGCAGTGGTGGAGGAAGACATGGATAAAAATACTTCACAAAACAATAATAATATTTTCATATAGATTTCACAAATGAAGTATATAGTTTAAATGTAAATAAATTTATGAGGTGATAGAATGAGAAAGGAAAAAGATATATTCGAAAGTATTGAAGAGGAACAACATAAGAATAATAAGAAAAATAAAAAAGAAAAAAACAATAAAAGTATTGTATACATTGTAATTGCTTTATTTATAATTATAATAATCTATGCGTTATTTGTATCATTAAGTAATGTTGGATTATTAAATTTTGGAAATAAAGGTACATCATCAAAACAAAAAGCTAGTCTAAACTACACAGAAACATCTAAAACAACATCAGGTGTATATATAACAGATGTATCAGAAGTGGTTGATAATACTATGCCATCAATTGTTGCGATTACATCTAAATCTTTAATTAGTTCAGGAAATTATGGACCAAGTTTTTTTGGAAGTGGCGAAGATCAATATACAGAGGGAGCAGGTTCTGGAATTATTATTAGTGAAACAGATGATGAATTATTAATATTAACCAATAACCATGTAATTGAAGGAGCAGATGAATTATCAGTTCAATTTGTAAATGAAAAAACTGCAGATGCAACAGTTAAAGGAACATCTTCTAGAAAAGATGTAGCTGTAATATCAGTAAAAAAATCTTCTCTTGATAATGAAACAAAAGAAAGTATTAAAATAGCAACTATAGGAGATAGTAATAAATTAAAAGTTGGTAATGGAATAATTGCTATTGGTAATGCCTTAGGTTATGGACAATCAGTAACAACAGGTGTTGTAAGTGCTTTAAATAGAGAAGTACAAATTGATAATCAAACAGCAAAAATGATTCAAATAGATGCTGCAATCAATGGTGGAAATAGTGGAGGAGCATTATTAAATAGTGCCGGTGAAGTAGTTGGAATTAACTCAGCAAAATATTCATCTTCATCATCAGCATCATCAGCATCAATTGAAGGTATGGGATTTGCAATACCAATATCAGATATTAAAAATTTAATTGAAACATTAATGAATGGTAAAGAAGATAAGTCAGATGCATCAATCGGTATTAAAGGGTACGTTATAAGTGAAAACAATCAATATGGATACCCAGCTGGATTCTATATTATGGATATTGTTGAAAACTCAGGAGCAGAAAAAGCAGGCCTTGAAATAGGAAATATTATTACAGAAATAAATGGAAATAAAGTAAAATCATTAAATGATATCCAAGATGTAATATATGAAAAGAAAAAAGGCGAAAAAGTAGAACTTACAATAAAATATGTATCTGGTAGACAATATAAAGAAAAGAAAGTAAATGTAGAACTTTCATAAAAATAAGAAATAAAAATAGTTTAGAAAAAATCTAAACTATTTTTTTAATATAAACTCAATTGTTTTAATAAGTTCATCTTCCATTAAATCATAATTTAAAATATCATGTTTATGATAAACCACTTCATGACAGTAATTATCAACAATACCAATAATAATATGAACTTTTTCATGTATATTAGTAAGAGTAAAACCACTATCTTTCAAATTATTAACTATACGTTCAGACATTGCAATCTCGTTATCAGTAAATATTTTTCTAACGTCTTTATCTAAGTGACTCATAGCCATTAATTCTTCATGTGCCTTCTTAGACATAGTGTGATTTTTTACAAATTCATTTATTATCTTTCTAATTACTTCGTCTAAATTATTTTTATCTAATTTAATATCTGTTAAAACATCAATCATTGGAAATGTAATATTATTTGAATAACTTTTTACTCCCTCAATAAATATATCTCTCTTATCATTAAAATATTGGTAAATTATCCCAGTAGAAACACCAGCATACTTCGCAATATCTTTAGAGTTAACATTATGAAAACCTTCATTACACATTAATTCAAAACCATATTTTATAATTCTCTCTCTTTTTTCAATTGATCTTTGTTGAGTAGGCATTCTAACATCTGACATTCAAATCAACTCCTTAAAAACGATTATACAAAAAAAAGAAAAATTAAACAATATGAAAAAAAATTCATATTTTATATTGACTATCATAAATACAGAAGTATAATTTAATTATGTGAAATTTATTTCATATATTGGTAAGGAGAAAGTGTATGAAAGATTTAATTAAGCTTAAAAATGTAAAGAAGTCATATGAAGTAGGAGAGAAAATATTTAACGCTCTAGATGGAGTAACGTTTTCTATACCAAAAGGAGAATTCGTAGTCATACTAGGTCCAAGTGGAGCAGGCAAGTCTACATTACTTAATCTATTAGGAGGAATGGACACAGTAACAAGTGGAGAAATTATTGTTAATGATGAAAAAATATCAAACTATAGTGATAAAGAACTTACAAAGTATCGTGCAGAAAATGTTGGATTTATTTTTCAATTTTATAATATTTTGCCAACTCTTACAGTACTTGAAAATGTAGAACTTGTAAAAGATATTGTAAAAAAGCCAAAATCTGCAAAAGAAATACTAAAAGATGTTGGATTATTAAAACACGCTAATAAATTTCCAAATCAGTTATCAGGAGGAGAACAACAAAGAGTATCCATAGCAAGAGCAATCGCTAAAGACCCAAGCATAATTTTAGCAGATGAACCAACTGGAGCACTAGACTCAAACACAGGAGTAGAAGTTTTGAAACTTTTAAAAAAGCAATGCGATGCCAATAATGGAGGAAACACTGTAATAATTGTTACACATAATTCTTTAATTGCAGAAATTGCTGATCGAGTAATTCGTCTAAAAAACGGAAAAATCGAATCAAATACAGTTAATAGCCATCCAAAGAATATAGATGAAGTAGAGTGGTAATATGCTAAGAAAAAAGATGTTCCGTGATATATTCAAAAATAAATCACAATTTATCACAATACTTCTAATGGTTACAATAGGAGTAATGGTTTATGCAGGGATAGAAGCATATATGGATGGTATGACTTCAACTGCTAATAACTTTTATGAAAAATGTAATTTACAAGACATAAATGTTTTAGGAAAATCATTTACAGAAGATGATTTAAAAAATATAAAAAAGATAGATAACGTAAAAAATGCTGAAAGAAAACTAGAACTTACAATGAATGATATGAAAGATAAAGATAAATCATATCTAGTATCAATAATTGAAAGTAATGAAATAAGTAAATTCTATATCTCAAGCGGAGAAAAATTCAATAGTAACAAAAAAGGTATTTGGATAGATTATTTCTATGCCGATGAAAACAATATAAAAGTAAATGATAAAATAAAATTCAAGTATGATGGCTATGAATTCAATGAAAAAGTATTAGGAATAATTTATGTGCCAGATCATGTATATGCTGTAAAAGATGCATCACAACTAATGCCTAATCATAAAACATACGGTCTAATTTATATGCCAGTAAAAGAGGCAGAAGGTTTTATAAAATACCAAGTAAAAGAAGAAATATCAAAAGAGATTAACCAAGAAGTAACAGATGAAATGTTTAATAAAATAAAACCTGATTTTAATTACTTAGAATACATTCCATTTAACTATGTAATGGTAGATGTAAATAATAAGAAAAACAATAATCAAGTAAAAGATGATATTGAAAGTAAAATTGATAATGCAATAGCCTCAGTAGAAATAGAAGACACAGCAAGTTATACAATGTATCAAGGAGAAATAGATGAAGGTTCAGCCTATGTTGGAATATTTTCTGGATTATTCTTATTCATAGCTTTATTATCAGTAATTACTACAATGACAAGAGTCATTAAAAAACAAAAAATACAAATCGGTACATTAAAAGCTTTAGGTTTTTCTAGATTAAAAATTAACCTTCATTATGTAGGTTATGGTTTCTGGGTATCACTAGCCGGAGCATTCTTTGGAATACTTTTAGGTAAATATTTCTTAGGCAGTGTATTCTTAAATCTAGAAATGTCATTCTTTGAAGTACCTAACGGAAACGTCTACATTGATAAAATGACTTATGTGGTCACAGCTATTGTAGTACTGGTAATAAGTCTAATAACATTCCTAACTTGCTACAAAGAACTTAGAAAAAAACCAGTAGATAGCCTAAAAAATGAAATGCCAAATGTAAAAAAAGGTAGTCTAAATATAACTACTAAAGGTATATTTAAAAACTTAGGATTTTCATCAAAATGGAATTTAAGGGATATACTTAGAAATAAATTCAGAACAATAACAGGAGTAGTAGGAATAGTTGGTTGTACAACCTTAATAGTATGTGCTCTAGGTATGTTAAATAGTATGAATTATTTTATAAAACTACAATTCGATGATTTATATAATTTTGAATATAAATTAACACTAAAAGAAACCATAAATGAAGATTCACTAAACCTCCTAACAGAAAAGTATGGAAACAATACAAGTAAAACATATGCCATAGAAATAAAAGATAAAGATAGTAATAGAGAAGCAAATACAATATTTGTAGATGCATCAAATGACTATATTAGATTTATTGATAATAAGTACAAATTCCAAAAGTTAAATAAAAATAATGGAATCTATGTAACATATAAGTATGCCGAAGAAAATAATATAAAAAAAGGTGATAAGATAAAATGGCATATTTATGGAAATAAAACTTATTATGAATCAAAAGTAATTGGTTTCTATAGAGATCCACAAGTCCAAGGACTAACTGCTACTAAAGAATATATTGAAAGTTTAGGTATAAAATATATTCCTGATTCAATTTATACAAATAAGAATATTGATAAATCAAAATCTATAAAAGATGTAGAAGTAATTCAAAATATAAATGAATTAAAGGATGCAATTACAAATATGCTTTCAATGATGAGAACAATGATAATTATTATAATTTCATTCGCAGTACTTTTAGGAGTAATTATAATCTATAATATGAGTATATTATCTTTTGGAGAAAAAGAATATCAATTCGCAACTCTAAAAGTATTAGGGTTTGCTAATAAGCAGATAGAAAAAATATTCTCACTTCAAAATAGTTGGATATGTATCGCTTCAATTATTATAGGTCTACCAGTAGGTTATAATTTAACATCTTATTTATTTAAAGCTTGTCTAGATGATAATTATGATTTTGGTGTACATATAGAAGTATGGACATATGTCTTAGCCGCAATAGGAACATATTTAGTATCGTACTTTGTCTCAAAGAAACTATCTAAAAAGATTAATAAAATAGATATGGTAAGTAGCTTAAAAGCAAACGAATAAAACAAATTAAAGGTGTATAACACCTTTTTTCTATGGTAGAATATTAGTAAAAGGACTGATACTATGACATTAGAAGAGGAAATATTTAAAAAAAGTGAACTAGATAATAATAAATTATTAGAATATGGATTTATAAAAAGAGATAATTATTTAGAATACAAAAAAACTATATTAAATAATAACTTTGAAATAATAGTAAAAGTAAAAGAAAATAAAATAAAAGGAAAAATAATAGATAAAGAATTAGATGATGAATATCTGAATTATAGAGTAGAAAATCAAATAGGTGAATTCGTAAATACTATAAGAGATGAATTCATAAAAACATTAGAAGACATAAAACAAAATTGTACAATAAATAAATTGTTTGTGAGTGATCAGTCTAATAGAATAGCAGATTTAATTTTAAAGAAATATCAAGACTCTCCAGACTTTTTATTTAGTGAAGAAACAACAGGTGTATTTAGAAATAAAAATAATAAAAAATGGTATGGAATAATCATGAATATTGATTATAAAAAGTTCTTAGAAAAAGATGGAAAAACCGATGTTATAAACATAAAATTAAATCCTGATAAAATTAATGATTTAATTAATGAAGAAGGATTCTTTAGAGCCTACCATATGAATAAAAAATCATGGGTAAGTATAGTTTTGGATGATACTGTAAAAGATGAAAAAATAATGGAATTAATCGATGAAAGTTATACCTATACAGTAGATACGAATGAATGGATACTCCCAGCCAATCCCAATTACTTTAATATATTTGAATATATGAAAAATAAAAAAACAGTAGAGTGGAAACAACCAAAGAATATAAATGTAGGAGATAATGTCTACATCTATATAGGTTCTCCAATTTCTGCAATAATTTATAAAACAGAAGTCTTAGAAAAAGATATAGAAAGTAGATATTCAGATAAAAAAGCAATGATTCTAAAAATATTAAAAGAGTATGATAAAGATAAATATACTTTTAAGAAGGTAAATGAATATGATTTACGAGCAGTAAGAGGTCCACGTAAAATGCCTAAGAAATTAATGGATAAGATGAAAGAAGATGAGTTATATGAAAAAACAAGAAAAAACTAATGTAATGAGAATACTAGATCAAAAGAAAATTAATTATAATAGTTATGATTACACAGGAACAAATGCTGTAAGTGGAATGGAAGTTGCAACTTCTCTTAATGAAGATCCAAATAAAGTATTTAAAACTCTAGTAACTGTCGCAAAATCAAAGATAAATTATGTTTTTGTAGTTCCAGTAAATAAAGAATTAGATTTGAAAAAAGCAGCCAAGACAGTAGGAGAGAAAAGTGTTGAAATGATTAAAAGTAAAGAACTTCTTCCGCTTACCGGATACATTCATGGAGGATGTTCTCCAATTGGTATGAAAAAACAATTTAAAACAGTAATTGATAAATCAGCAACTAATTTTGAAACATTTATTTTTAGTGGAGGAAAAATAGGCTATCAAGTAGAAGTAACATTAGACGACTTAAAAAAAATAATAGATTATAGTCTAGAAGACATTACAACAGAATAACGTCTTTTATTTCAAATAATAAAATAATAGATATATATACAGAAAGTAACGAAGATAATTTAGTTTTAAGTGATAAGTATTCATCCAAATATATATCCAAAACATAAGAAGAAATAACTTCATTAGAGGAAGAGTAAAAGACTCTCCTTTTCTGTTTGCAAAAAGTCATAGCTATAAACATATTTAAAAAAATCAATTTTTTATTTAAATTCTTATCACAAGAATGTATTATTTAAAAAAATAGTTGTTAATTAGATGCTTTTCCTATTTTTTGTTATAATAAAATAGGTGATTAAATGGAAATAATAATTGGTAAAACAAGTGGCTTTTGTAAAGGAGTAGAACACACTGTAAGAGAAGCAAGCAAAATCTTAGAAAAAGAAAAAGTATATTGCCTAGGAGAAATAGTTCATAATGAGAGAGTTGTAACTGATTTGAAAAATCTAGGTATGATTACAATTAATAATATAAGTGATGCGAAAAACAATTCAAAAGTAATAGTAAGAGCCCATGGAGAAGTAAAAGAAACATACGAGATTGCTAAAGAAAAGAATATAGAATTGTTAGATCTAACATGCGGAAAGATAAAGGCTATTAAAGTAAAAATAGAAAAGCATAAAAATGATAGTTTTATTATCATAATAGGTAAGAAATCTCATCCAGAGTCGATTGGCTTAAAATCATTCGCAAGTAATAATTCATGTATCATAGAAAATAAAGAGGATATAGAAAAATCTCTAGATTTAATAAATAAAAGTAATTTAAATAAAATATATATAATATCTCAAACTACCTTTAATAGTTCTAAGTTTGATAAGTTAACTAATATCATAAAGGAAAATACAAATAAAGATGTAATTATAGATAAAACAATATGTGACGCAACAAGTAAAAGACAAGAAGAAACGGAAATATTATCAAAAAAAGTAGATGTAATGCTAATAGTAGGTGGAAAACATAGTTCTAATACTAAAGAATTAGAAAATGTATCAAAAACTCATTGTAAAAAAACATATCTTCTTCAAAATAAAGATGACTTAAAAGATATAAAAATATCAAGGAAAAATAAAATTGGGATTATGGCAGGAGCATCTACTCCTAAAATTATAGTAGAAGAAATTATAAACAAACTAAAAGAGGATTATAAAAATTAATCCTCTTTCATTTTAATATGTGTTTTATTAATAATTTATCATCTCTATTTTCATAGTTTTCTTTTACAAAATTATAAAAACTATTACTATTTAACCTACCAAAATTATCAATATCCATATCAGAATAACTGCCATCACCTTGTGTAGTAATATCTCCATTGGCAGTAATATAAAAATCATTATTTAAAATATAGCTATCATCATCTAATTTCATTATATCTAGAGGCTTATTTTTAAATTCAAAATATCTACCAAAAAACATATTTTTAGCACGACCAGACAATAATAAATTATCATCTAAAGTGTCTAACTTACCTGTTTTTGTATATTTAATTTTATCTTTTGTCTTTAAATACTTCTCAATAACATCTTCATTATTTTGATGATACTGATCATCTGAAAATGTAATTCCAACAGGTGCATTATGAAACTTTTCTTGATAAAATTCACTAAAATTTTTTAAAGCATATTGTGTATATCTTAATAAAGCATCTATTAACTCTTCATCATAAATCGTACCATTTGTATTAAAACCAATTGCAAGTACCTCTAGATTTTCATCAATTATCTTATTAATCGCATATATAATAGCCTTACTATTAAGTAAAGGCTCACCACCACTAAAAAATAACACTCTAATAAGATGATTATTTCTTAATACATAATCAATATACTTATAATCTATATCAATATTTTGACTATCTCCACGCATACAATGACGACACTCTAAATTACAACGTCTAGTAACTTCTAAAGCTACATTTTTAATAATTATATTCATAAAAAAACCTCGAAAATCTATAATATCAAAAAAATAATATTAGTCAATATCTAGTAAAAAAAAGACAAATTTAGTATAATTAATTATTATTAGAGGTGAATTGAATGAGAAATTTAAAAATAAAGGGAATATATAAACATTTTAAAGGAGACTATTATTTAGTAGAAGAAGTAGGAAAAGATTCAGAAACTCAAGAAGATATGGTAATTTATAGACATTTATATGGTGATGGAAGCCTATGTATTAGACCACTTACTAGTTTTTTATCAGAAGTAGATCATGAAAAATATCCTAATGTAAAGCAAAAATATAGATTTGAATTACAAGAAATAAAAAGTGTAGCAAAAAAATTTAAAGGAGAATAAGAGGTAATGGATAATAAATTAGAACATAAACATACAATCCTAATTATTAAAAATAAGGATAAGTATTTGCAATATTTTGACGAAAGATGGAATAGTTATTTATTTTTAAATACAAAAGTCCAAGGTAGTGTTAATGAAAAAGAATTAATTAAATTTATAGAAGAAAGATTTAACATAAAAGATGTAACAGTAGAATATAAATTTGATAAAGTTCATTCTAAATATTCGCCAACTGCAAATAAAGAAAAAACTTATCATCATTATTTTTATCTTGTAAAAGCAAATATTCCAAAGGAAGATTTTACTATAGATAATATTAATTATAAATGGCTTAGTATGAACTATTTAGAAACAGATAAAAAAATTCAAGAAATGAATAGCGATATAGTAAGTTTTATAAAAGAAAATAAAATTTAAGGAGTGTTATATGGAAGAAAATATTTCATTAGAAGATAAAGTAAAAGACTTAGAAAAAAGAGTTCAAGAATTAGAAAATATTGAACACAAAAGAAAAACAAAAGCAATAGTAACAGCAGTTATAAAAATATCAGTCTATGTTTTATTATTAATTGCTGCATTCTTTGCATTTAAATATGTAAAAGAAACAGTAATAGACCCATATAGAGAAACTATAGAAGAAATAGAAGGCGTAAAAGATACATCAAGTGATTTAATAAATAAATATAAAAGTTATATAACTGGTTAATAAAAGAAAAAGTAAACCTATAAAAATTATATATCAAGAATTTATAGGTTTTTCTTTTTTATATATTAGGAAAGTGCATTAAAAAAATTTTTATTAAATAAAAAATAAGTACGGTAGCGACTATAGGAATTTAAGCCTATGGAGAATAGAGGTTACTCTATCTATGAAGTAGGAATTTTGGTTGGTGACAACTAAAAAGACAAATTTTAATTTGTCCTTCGTTCTAGTGTTGTGTTAAAATTATACTAGGTGAGAATATGAATAATTTAAAATTTAATGTTTATTTCATTTTAGAACAAAGATATAAGAAATTATATAATTTACCAAAACATTGGAAAGAAATAAAAGATATTGATATTAAGACAGAACTACTTGGAAAGGCTATTAATACTTCAAAAAAAATAGAAGATTTAAAAGAATATAAGGAGTTAAATAATGATAATAGATGATTTACTAATAGAGGCAAGATTAAAAAGAGCACGAAGAAAACAAGAAGAGAAAAAAATAGAAAATTTATTATTAACAGCATCTGACCCAATAAAAATAATTGATAAGTTAACTCCGATAGAATTAACAAAATTAAGTAAAAAAGTTTTAAAAAGAAAAATTCCAGGTTATAAAAATTTATATGAGTATATTTTAAATAACTTTGAATATAATATATATCCAAAAGAAAGTGATTGCAAAGACTTAGAATTAGGACAAACTCTACTAGAAACTAGAGGATATGTAAAAGATGAATTTATAACAGATGAATTATTATTATCAAAATCCAAAAATGAAGAAACTATTCTTGATATAATGTTGAAAGATCAATCTAGATTTTTTACAATTCCACAAGTAACTACAATAGAACTTGCAAAAGAATTAATAAGCCGCAAAAGATATGATCTATTGATAAACGCTAGTTTAGAAGTATTAAAATATGAAATGGCTCCAAACACTCCTATAATAAAAGTAATGTTAGACAATCATGTAATTCCAAATATTTCTTATGTAACTCAAAATGAATGTACTGATTTTCCTCTTGTGATTAATCCAAGCAAAAATATTTTATTTGAAAATATAAATAATGATAAAAAAGTAATTGATTATTTGCTAGAAAGTTCAGAAAATATAAAGTTTAATGTAGATTATATGCCAGAAGAAATGTGGAAAAATGTAATTAATGCTTGTATAAAACATGAAAAGTGTAATGCAATTAGTTCTGGTCCAGAAAGATTTTATACACAAGTAATTGACGAAAGTAAATTTAAAGAAAGCCTTTTTAAACACATGTATAATTTGGGACTTGAACCAGAAATAACTGGGAAAATAACAAATCATGAAATAATACAAACATATCTTTTAGATAGAAAAAACAATTATATGTTAGTTAGTAAATGTCCAAGTGATGTATTAACAACTCCGTTTGCGTATGGTAAATATACACCAATTGAGTGCATTATTTTAAATGAGAAAAATGAGATATTAAAAGATAAAGATAATTATTCAAGAAACTTTGATCAAAATAATCTAAAAAGTGTAGTTAACATGTTATATCACACACAAAAGTTTAATGATAAAATGGCAATTGAGTTTGCTAAGTATCGATATTTTTTCTCTCCAATAGATAAGAAAAAAACTATTGGTCTTGACAAAGATGATGAAATGCAAAAGTATATATTTCATGAAAACTATATTCCAACAATGAAACATTATGAAGAATTTGTTAATATGTTTAAATATCATTTCAGAGAAGAAGATAATAATCAAGAAATAATTGAAAATATTATCTCTTTATTTAATTCAAATATTTTCTTTGACGAAAAAGCATCAGTAAGGGATTTACAAGCATTAATTGATTATAAAAAAAAGCATCCTAACTTTAGAATAATATATAATGAAAAAGAAGGCTCATCATTTTTAGCTTGTAAAAATGATTTATCAAAAGGCCATATTAGTTTAGAAAATAAACATGACAAATATGCTTTAGCACATGAATGGGGTCATTTAATTATGTTCCGGGATAGGAACATAGTTTAAACCACCCGCTATGCGGGTGAG
>OLHE01000583.1_pt1 | contig 28670 bp, 27 predicted proteins | sample 1605821 | NCBI WGS metagenome assembly OLHE01 (sample SAMN03283250) | human gut metagenome | biome: human-associated habitat; material: feces | host: Homo sapiens | place: USA | collected 2013
TTTTTTACTGAAATCATATGAATCAAACCCTATACTTCTGCTTTATCATCTGGAAGTTATCGCTTAATCTTTCAAATTAGTTAAATTCTCTAAATACATTTCTATATTACCACACTCTGGACAGACCGCAACTTTTACATCATCTATAATTTTTGCCATTCCCTCATAGGCATCCATCTCATAACCGTGAGTTCCATAACGTAAATTGGCAGATTCTGTAGTGCAATTCATAACGTTGATTGGGCATGTATAAGCGTCCTCCCACAAGTCATTCACAGCGTAAATAAAAGAAAAACGATGCAGACGAAATGCCCGGCGAACAGGAATATCATATTTCGTCTGTACCGTTTTTCTTTTCATAAACCTATAAAATCACGACTTGTGAGAGGACGCTTATATCTGCCCTTCAAGCCCTAAGAAAGCACTACAGAATTGCGGCACTACGCCCGTGAAACTCCGGTTTAATCATCCACTTCTTTGTAGTCTACGTCAAGCGCATCCGCCTCCTGCTTCATAGCCTTTGCAGCTTTTGCGGTTCTTGAAACGATCCACAGATCAGAGATTCCATCATAGATCAATGCGACTCCGATAAATTTCATTGCAAGGCTCACAACCCCAAATGCATTTACGATACAGATAATGCCGAGTGCAAGGCTGATAATTCCAAGGATCATTGGACTCCACCACTTCTCATAACCGTTTGCCTTTGTCTCAAAAGCCATTTTGATATCGCTGATCCCATGGACTGCCAGCATAACACCGATAACGATCGGAATGATCATAGCGATGTACTCCGGTCTTGCAAACAGCCAGATGCCTACTAAAACCAAGATCAGACCAAGCATTCCGTTAAAAGATGTCAGTCTGTGATTTGTAAAATATCCCACAAGATTTACAACACCCATAACAATTAATCCAAATGCAAGCAGCATACAGATTGCACTAATTGTCTCATCTGACCAGATGATCAAAACTACTCCAAGTGCTACACACAATAACGCTGATAAAATGACATCCGCTTTTATTCTTTTTAATGTCTCTTTCATTTTTCTATCCTCTCTCTTTAACAAAAATTTTTGTCATTGCTGTTTCTTTTATAACGAATATCATACCATTCTTTTGGGTTCCGGTAAATATACAGCTCATAAAAGAAGTATAAAAAACTAAAAAAATTGTTAATTTCTTGACATACGAACATGTCTTGATTAGACTACAGTGGAAAGAAATTTCATAATTTGCAAATCAATTTGAAAGGAAATACATTACCATGGGAAAAGAAGTAAAGACGAATGCCATGCGCATTCTTGACAAAAATAAAATACCTTATGAAATTATTAATTATGAATGTGACGAATTTATCGACGGACTTCACACCGCCGAAGCCACCGGAGCCCCTGTAGAACAGTCTTTTAAAACACTTGTCATGCAGGGAAAAAGTAAACAATATTATGTTTTTGTCCTGCCGATTGCAGAGGAAGTTGATCTGAAAGTTGCCGCAAAAACAGTCGGTGAAAAATCCGTAGAAATGATCCACGTAAAAGATATCACAGCCATTACCGGTTATGTACGTGGTGGATGCACTCCCCTTGGCATGAAAAAACAGTTTCCTACCGTTCTCCATGACAGCGCCAGAAATTTTGACAAAATCTATATCAGCGGTGGACGTATCGGAACCTCCATTACCGTCAATCCGGATGCACTGCTCTCCGTAGTACGCGGACAATATGCGGATATCATCATGCATTAATTAGCGTTTCACTTAAAAACTGCCGCTTGCAGGCTGTGATAGTCCATAACACAACCTGCAGGTGGCAGTTCAAATCCATACTTCAAATTAACTTGTCAGTTCCCCGGGATTTTTTGCGAGATTCATGATCTCCTGAAGTTCTGCGCCCTCCACCGGTGCATTTCCATAGCTGACGTGTTTTGCATCCTCTGTCACGCCGCCGAGAAGTCTTACATCCTTCTCTTTTGTCATCTCGATCGTATAATAATGCGCCTCATCTTTTAATGGATTGTATGTAATATAGATTCTGTAGCAAAGTGGCGGCACTAATCCTTTATCCGGAAGATCCACGCGGATAAGCGTCAGATCCTCTGAAATATCCAATGCCATAACGGAATAATCATCCTCTGTATATGGATAAAGTTTTGGCTCTTTGAATGCTGCCGCAAAAAGCTCATTGACGAATGCCTCTTTCTCATCGCAGAGTTTTTGCACGAATTCCGCTTTTTCTGTATACAAGCGCTTTGGGATTACAGAAAATTCTGTCTGATTTTTCACAAATGCCTGAAACTGCTGTGGTGTCATTTTGATCTGTTTTGGCTGTTTTGCCATTTTCTCATCTGCCTCATGCAGTTTCTGGATCAGTTCAATCTTCAATACCAGATTATCGGTAAATGGATTGATGACCATTCCGCTTAAATTCAATTCCGGTTTTACGGCAACGCTGTTGCACGCCGGGAATGGCATACTTAAGAGTGCCTGGCTTTTGGGTGCATTTGCCATCTGCTCTTTGGAGGTGTACACTACAAAATACTGTTCGCCGGCACCGCTCTTTAAAAAGCAGGGTATTGGCTGATCTGGTGCTTTTAACATTGCCGGAACTAACAGTTTCGTCGGACGAAGCAGATTTAAGACTGCTGTAAGCTTTTCTTTTGTCCGGTCTGCTGCGTAATCTTTGATCGCCTCCTCCAATCTATCATTTGTGATTTCCATTGTTGTCTTTTCTTCCATAATAAAACTATCCTTTCCTGATGCCTTATGCCAGAAATATGTTTCCTGACGATTTTCTATCTTGTGATCGCTGACATTCCATATTTCGAATTTGAACCATGATTTCTCTTATTTTAGCACATTACTGCGATTTATTCCATTTATTTCTGTTGCTGCATTTTGTATTTATGACAATCTACACATTCAGTATACATACCTTATAACTCTTTGCAATTCATGCAGCTTTATGTGCTATTTTAATTTTTTTAATAAATCCGGCAATTCGCTCAATTCAAAAATGCGGTAATCCGGATGGATTGCTCCATGATCTGTTATATTTCTGTCTCTCTGATACCAGATTGTAGTCAGACCTGCATTTTTTCCACCAAGAATATCTGAGGATAAACTGTCTCCCACAATGACACTCTCTTCCAGCTTAAAATCAGGAATATGTGTAAAACAATAATCAAAAAATTTTTTATCCGGTTTATGATACCCGATTTTTTTCGAAATAAAAAAGTCCTCAAAATACGGTTTGATCCCGGATTCCTCAATACGCCTGCTCTGCACTTCATAAGTTCCGTTGGATGCAGCATACAATCTGTACTTGCCGTGCAATTTCTGTAAAAGTTCGAGCGCACCGTCCACTTTTTCGTGCTCATATGCAAGATTCTGCTCATAACATTTTGCTGTTTCTTCCGGCGATGCTTTTATCCCATATTTTTCAAAAAATATATGGTAACGGCTTATTTTCACTTCCTCCTGCGTCAATTCACCGCGTTCTAACTTTTTCCATTGTGCCAGATTGATCTCACTGTACCTCGCCAGCAATTTTTCTGTTGGCTCCACTCCAACTTTTTGCAGTGCTTTTTTTAACGCTTCCTTTTCTGCCTTGTGGAAATCAAGAATGGTATCATCTAAATCTAATAAAACTGTTGTTATCATGTCATTTCCTCTTATGCTTACATATAAAAACACATTATTTTCTTAATCATAACAGACCTTTTTCTAAAAATCATCTTTTTTGTGATTTTAAACGGAATGTGATATACTAACCACGTTATTATTTGATATTTCTGCATATTTGCTGTGCAATTTTATATTTATGAAAGGTTCATCTATGAAGGAAAAAATCTTTAACATTATTCAGATTGGCGACAAGAGCAACCGCCTCAGCCGCGCTTTTGATATTTTTATCACAATCCGGGAATGAGCAAGTCCAGAGCCACGATCCGTTTCCTCGTTTCTTTTGACGGTATTGTGGATCTGCTCACGATCATTTCTGCTTTTTTCCTGTCCGGGTTTGTCATTTTCCGTATGCTGCGCGTGGCAAGAGTTTTCCACCTGTTCCGTCTGAATGCCAAATATGACTCTTTCAACGTAATCACAACTGTTTTATATGAAAAAAGAAATCAGATCATCTCCTCTGTTTTTATTGTGCTGATTCTCACCGTCGGTTACGGTGATATTTACCCGATTACAACACTTGCTACCTGTGCTTCCGCAAAAAGACACGATTTTGAAATTGAATGATATTATTATTATACGTGGGGAAAATGGTTAAATATACGAGGCAGCAATGACTCTTGCTTTGTCACAAAAAGGCATAGAAAAGGATGTATCCCTCTAAATTGCACTTTGCATATTTTCTGAAAATTCGGATTGACAACTACACTATTTTGATATAGTATAAATTGCAGGAAATGAGTTTTTCAACCGTACAGTTTTTACTCATGCGGCTCACTCGTTTCTTTTTTTATTCTCAAAATATCATATAAATATAATTTATTATCTTGGGCATGTCTTATTACCATTCTGCCTTTAAAAATATTATATCCTGTTAATTCACCATCATTATTGTATTTCGGAACAGCAAATCTAGTATCATAGCGATACCATCCATACTTTGCTTTACTATTGTGCTTACTTTTTTTATTTTCTGAAAAAGTCTTATTAGCAGCAATTTGAATCAACTCCCTAATTGCCACAGAAGCATTCGCTTTTGCATATTCATTTGGTCCTCTTAATACCTTGGTATCTTTTGAATGCGAGTACTCATCGGGGAAGTCACTCCCAATATAAATCAATTCATTTGTGTCAAGGATTTCTGTACAAGAGCCTATATATTCTTTCAAATAATTCTCTACCATATTCCAGTCAACATTTTTGCTTCTCTTAAATCTAAGATCGTTAATAACAACAACTTTTTTCCCTTCTGCATCTGATATGACGGAAATATTACCTGTTGGCAGCTTAATTTCTTGCTTTCGTATCCATCGTTCGAGATAACTGAATACTCGTCTTTTCATTTCTCCAGAAGACATCATAATACTATCAATTATAAACTGCTCGCCAACTACATAGTCTGCTCTTGAAAATTCATTCTTCTTATCTTCTTCATCACACAGTAAATCAACAAGCGACATATCCAGTGCCTTACAAATCGCAACTAGCTTGTCTGCCTGTGGATTTATCTGTTTCTTTCGCCAATCACTAATTGTACTAGTAGCAATGCCTGTCCTTCGGGCCAGTTCAATCTGACTCATATTTATTTCTTCTAGTCTTGCAAAAATCTTTTCGTATATATTCATGATACAGCCTCTTTTTCCGACTTTTCGGATATTGTATCATTTACAATATATCTTTACAAGTTTTTCTTAATTCATCCTAATACTTTCTTTTTTCTCTCAATCATTGTCTCGAAAAAGGCTCGCATATCCACACAAATCAAAATTTCTTTGACAAAAGACAAATTGCCTCCACATGTTTCGTGAACGGAAACATGTCGCAAGGCTGGCACTCGACAGCCTGATATCCATGTCTTGTGAGATATTTTAAATCCCTCGCAAGTGTCTCCGGGTTGCAGGACACGTAGACCACTTTTTTCGGTGCAAGTTTTACAACTGAGGATAAAAATGCCTCATCGCTTCCTGATCTCGGTGGATCCATGAAAACAACATCCACTTTTTCGTTCTGCTCTGCCAGCTCCACCATAAATTTTCCGGCATCTGCATTGTAAAACTGTTCATTTTGGATGTGGTTCCGTTTTGCGTTGATGATTGCATCCTTCACAGCATCACGGTTTAACTCCACGCCGATCACTTCTTTTGCCTGGGACGCAGCGATCAGACCGATCGTTCCGGTTCCACAATATGCATCGATCACTTTCTCTTTTCCGGTCAGTCCCGCATATGTGATTGCTTTGTTATAAAGGATCTCTGTCTGTACCGGATTCACCTGATAAAATGATTTTGGTGAAATACGGAAGGTACAGCCGCAGAGCGTGTCCTCAATATAGCCTTTTCCATAAATGACGGTTTCTTTTTCTCCGAGAACCATGCTGGTCTGTTTATCATTTACGTTAACCACAACTGTAGTTATTTCTGGATGAAGTTTCCGCAGTGCTTTTACAAAATTGTTTTTGGATGGAAGAATCGGGGAACCGAGCACCAGCACTACCATCACCTCGCCGCTGTGAAAACCACGGCGCACGAGAACATGCCGGAGCAGACCGTATCCGGTGTCCTCATCATAAGTTTTTATTTTAAACGAATGTAAAAGTCCTCTGATATCGCGGATGATAGCGCTTGAAAGTTCATCCTCGATCTCACAGGAATCAATGTTGATGACCTCATGGGTTCCGGCCTTGTATACACCGGAGATCACGCCGCCCGGTGCCGCCTTTGCATGTCCGTTTCCTGCGGTACGTCTGCCTCCGTTTGCATGTTTTCCCCTGCGCTCCACGTCAAACACTGCGTGTACTTTATTTCTGTAATGATACGGATTTTCCATTCCGATGATCGGCAGGACTTTACAGTAATCCCCAATGTTTTTGCGCACATAGGTCTGTTTTTCCTGCAGCTGTTGTTCGTAGGACATTCCCTGATAATCACAGCCGCCACATTTTTTTGCATACGGACAGACTGCTGCCGGTTTCTTTTTTTGTTTCTCTGATTTCCATGCGTATTTTTTCTGCAATGCTCCCGCATTATCTATGATTTTTTTCTTTCCTTTTGTCTGCATGACTGCTCCTTTTATTTTGGCTTGTTACTTTTCATCTCTATGTGTTTATGCTATCATAGGAACCCGTAAGAATCAAAATATTTTTAGTGAGGTTATGAATATGAATTTTATTAAAAAAAACTGGAAAGGTGTGCTGTTATGCCTGATGATTGCGATTCCAAGCTGGATTTTAGGAAAAATTTTCCCAATTGTAGGTGGTCCTGTCTTTGCGATCCTCCTAGGAATGGTCATTACATTATTGGTCAGCGATAAATCTGCTCTACAGAGCGGCATCACATTTGTGTCCAAAAAGATCCTGCAATATGCTGTTATTTTACTTGGTTTTGGAATGAATCTCTCTGTCATCCTGCAGACAGGAAAACAATCGCTTCCAATCATTCTTGCAACGATCACAACATCCCTTGTTGTTGCCTGGGTATTACATAAAATCCTTCATGTTCCCGGAAAAATATCCACACTCATCGGTGTAGGTTCCTCAATCTGCGGAGGCTCCGCAATTGCAGCTACTGCTCCTGTCATTGACGCTGATGACGAGGAAGTTGCACAATCAATTTCTGTCATTTTCTTTTTCAATATGCTTGCCGCTTTATTTTTTCCTATGCTTGGCACCGTTCTCGGTTTTTCCCAGACAAGCGGAGAAGCTTTTGGTATTTTTGCCGGAACTGCTGTGAATGACACCTCTTCCGTTACCGCTGCTGCCTCCACCTGGGATTCCATGTACAACCTTGGTTCGGCGACTTTGGATAAAGCTGTCACCGTAAAACTTACAAGAACACTGGCAATTATTCCAATCACGCTTGTCCTTGCTTTTCTTCGAACCAGAAGGGAACAAACGGATCATAATAAAGTGGATTTTAAAAAGATTTTTCCAATGTTCATTCTCTATTTTATCATTGCATCCATTATTACAACAATAGCAGTGAACTTCGGTGTTCCTGCAGCTGTTTTCAATCCGCTAAAAACTTTGAGCAAGTTTTTCATCGTTCTTGCCATGAGTGCAATTGGTCTGAATACCAATATTGTGAAATTAGTGAAAACAGGAGCCAAGCCTTTGCTTCTTGGATTCAGCTGCTGGATCGGTATTACCTGTATGAGTTTGCTGATGCAACACGTATTAGGTCTGTGGTAAAATTACGAATCTTTTTGATAGGAGGAAGCGGTTTTCGCTCCTTCTATTTTTGTATTCTGGCAAATAGAAGCGCTATCACCATCAGAAAGCATCCCACAAACACAAAACACCACTGTATTCCGATTTTTGTCAAAAATGCTGAGGCTGACAGCGTCAGAATCTCCACCAGATTCACTCCCATATTAAGCACAGACAGCGTTGCCGCACGCTGGCTGCCACACTCCGCTTCGTCCACAAACTGATTTTCCAGATCCATCAGCAGGTATTCCGGAAGATTTAAAAGCAACGGTAATATCAGCATTAGAATCAGTACGGCTGCCCTGAATTTTACCACTCCAAAAAGAAGAAATGCCACCCCTGCTGTGGCAGCTGTAACTGCGGGCAGTTTTCCCCTGCCGGACTTTACGTTTTTTCCGTCAGACAATTTTCCTAAAATGGGTTCTGCCAGCATCTGTACGGCTGAATAGCTCAAAATGATCAATGACATCCATTCTACCGGCAAACCGCAGTTTTCAAGTTTTTCCACGTAAAAGAAGTTGATCAGAAGCCATGCGATACTGAAAATTGCCAGCGAAATCACAAACAGGAATGCTTTTTTGTTTTTAAATACCGCTAAAATCTGTACTTCCTTCCTGTCTGCAATTACCGTTTTACTGCTTTCACTTCTCAGGAAGAACGAGCATACAACCGCTATAATATCCATGACTACAGTTGTAATCAGTAGACCTTCCATACCACTTATTTTATAAATCCCGGCATACGCGACCGTACTGATGATAAAACCTGCTGTTCCGAAATTTCCTGCGTGTGCCGTTTTTGCAAGATATCCGTTTTCTCCATACAGATCGTACAGGTACGCGCTTCCCGTTCCGGAAGTAAAGCACGTCGCAGTCCCCTCCACAACTGCCTCCACGACGAACAGTGCAAGCGACCGGCTCACAAAGGCTGCAAGCAATAAACTTCTCGCGCCAAACAGTAACACCTGTGCCCAGATCAGGGATTTCCGGTATCCAATTTTATCTGTTATAAATCCTGTTGGAATTTCCCCCAGAAAAATCACACCTGACAATAATGCCTGAAGGAGGAAAAATATGTGTTCCGACACACCAGCCTGCGTTCTTACCAGCAACGCAACCGGCGCAAAAAAGACAAGTCCATTCAAAAAACAGACTCCATCATAACTATCAAATTTTAATTTTTTCATGAGATATCTCCTTTTTTTCTAATTCGTAATCAGTTGACCGATCTTCTTTTTTGTAACCAAAAAAAGATTACATCTGTCTGTAACCTGATTTAAAAACTGTGCCATCTTTGATCTCTGCCAGTTTTTCCATCATTGAATTAGAAAAAAATCAATGTCTCATGTATTTGATAACCTCCGGAGTCTTACTTTTAAAATATACTGTTATTTAAAAACTGTATCAGTGAGAAATGTTCACTGACGTAATTTATACTAACATAACGTATTTCAAATTACAAGTTTCAGTGCCCCTCCTTTTCATCAAACTATCTTTATTTTTCTTCATAGAACTCTTTTCTATTTTACATTTATCTAATTTTTGCTTTCAAAAAAGACTTCCAAAATTTACTCAGAAGTCTTTTTTGAAACATCTTATCTTCTATAAAATAAGCTTAGTTTATTTGCTTAATGCATCCTGTACTGCAAGTATTAACATTCCTGCACAGTCTGTGCAGCCCTCCGGAATTACTTCGAGATTAAAACCTTCTATTTCGGTTGGAATACCATTATCATCTGCAGTTATTTTAATTTCTGCAATTTTATCCGGTCCCATATTCTGAAGTTCCTGAAGAACCATAGTCTGCTTTGTTGGCCACATAAACTGGAATGCATCCGGATCAGTCAGGGAATACTCAGAATCCATGTCATTTACAACGATGGTTGTGATCTTATCACCCTCAAGGTTAATATCTACGTCTGTACCTCTCTTGTATCCATTGGCTTCCGTGTGATAGCTTCCGGATACATTTCGCTTCTCATTGCTCTTACCGCAGCCAGTAAATGCAAGAAGCATTATGCATCCTAGCAAAAGTGTAATAACTGCCCTATGAATTAACTGTTTCCTCATTTTTCTTCTCCCCCTTTTTTCCTCTGAATCCAGGAATCACAAGGAATATAATACTTAATGCCATTCCAAGGATTAAGATTGCATTAGCACCACCAACAACAAGTTTCCATGTATTGCCCTCCTGCATCTCAAGACCTACACCTGATGTATTGGCAAATACATATAACTGTCTGTGTGCTGATTCCTGTAACATGCGGATACCGTAATCTGTTCCGTATAAATTTTTTGTCGTTACAGCTGTCTGTGGAGCAAGCCACATGTCAAGACCTGCAAGTACACCTGTATCAGGAACATAGATTGTAAAATCCATAGCCGCATCTGTGATCATACGTCCATGTGATCCCCACTCACCTCTCGCAAGATCTGTCACTAATGGTTTGCTTGCACCTGTCCAGCCTGTTCCGATATAGTTATAACTTGTCATATATCCATTGCAGTCTGCTTCTTTTGTAACAATCTCAAATGGTCGGCAATAGATTTCTCTTAATGCCTGCTCATCTACCCAGGTATGTACCCCACCACGGTTTGTCTCCTGATCATTGGCTACAAAATGTTTTAAGTATACCGCAATCTTTTTATCCTGTAACCCTCTGATCTCCTCTGCTGCTATTTTTCCGGAAAGTGTCGGATCTTCTGAATAGGCCTCGAAGCATCTTCCACCAAATGGAGATCTGTGGATATTAACAGTCATACCATACATACCGGAAATTCCGTTTGCAAGGCATTCATCTCCATAAATAGTTCCCATTCTGTAAGCAAGCTCTTTATTCCATGTTGCTGCACGCACAGTTGAGCCTACATACTGATTAGCTGTTTTATCGGATGTCAGATTGTGGAGTCCTTCTGCACCGTCCATATCAATTGCAGCTGCCTTGTTGATGGAAAGGATTGCCGGGTTGCTCCAGCCACAGGTTCCATATAATCTTCTAAGTTCATCCACTGACATTTCTTCTACTAACTGCTGCCACTTCGGATCATCAAATTCAAGACCTGTCATGTCTGAGATTTCCAGTCCACTGTCTACTCCGGTAACAGCCGGTTCTGCGTCCGGCAGATTATCAAGATCATACTCCCATCCAGAAGTATTATTCGTCATAAGTGCAACTGTTTCATCGGAAGCTGCCACATTCATATTTGTCTCTCTGGATGTCGGCATCGTTCCTGCCCAGTCAGAACGGGATACATATCCGACTGTTCCGTCTGCTCCAAAGTATCCGTCACCAGCTGTGACTGCATCAAACAGGTTCTCTGCTGCCACTTCATCTGTGGAACGTTTGCCCTGGTTTGTGTCATTGTATACAACTTTACTGTCTACTGTGTAGGCAATTGGCTCTACAGCCGTTCCATCACTGTTAACCTTCATGTTATGAGAATCTGTCTGAAGCCTGAATTCATAATCACCGGCACTTAATACATAGCATTTGTTATTCTTATAGTCATAAGATGCCATGTCATCTACATTCATAGTAAGTGTCACCGTCTCAGATTCACCTGGTTTTAGTGTATTTGTTTTTTCAAATGCTCCAAGTACTACAGATGATTTTTCAATCTCCTCTGCCGGGTCATATGGTGCTGCATAGTAGAGCTCTACGACATCTTTTCCTGCAACATCGCCGGTATTGGTAACTTTTACATCGATATTGATTGTTCCACCAATATCTCCTAACTCTGTTTTCTCAACTTCCCAGTCGAAGTTTGTGTAAGACAAACCATAACCAAATGGGAACTGAACAGTTGTGTCATAATCAATATAACCATCAGCTGCTGCTGTCTCATAATAGCGATATCCAACATAAATACCTTCCTGATAGTAAACATATTTGTTGTTTCCATCAAAGTTAGAATATGTGTAATCGCCAAAATTGTAATAAGAAGGAGCTGTTGTAAGGTCATATGCATAAGTATCAGCAAGATGTCCGGATGGATTTACTTCACCGGCAAGGATATTTCCGAGAGATCCACATCCTCTGGAACCCGGCATTCCGATCCAGAGTGCTGCATCAATTGCCTCATCATCCAGAAATCCTGTTTCCATTACCATAGCTGTATTCAATACAACGATGACTTTGTCATAATGCTCTTCTACATAGCTTAAAAGTTCCTGTTCTACGCTCTGGAGCTCCAGATAATGCTTGCCGGCATCTCCTCCGACATAGCCGTCCATCTCCATCGTTGCATCCGATCCTTCTCCACCTGCACGTCCGATCACTACCATTGCCACATCCGAATAGTTCTCTGAATATGTCAGAACATTTTCACCTTCGTAATCGTATGCTTCATACTCATCTAAGGACTGCTCTAAGATACTGTGATCTGCTCCTGACATATCTGTCATTCCACCTTCCTGATCACTTCTCTCTTTGTAATTGTCCTCATAGAACTGCCACAGTCCAGGGTTTACTTCGAATCCGGCATCTTCCAGACCTTTTTTCATATTTGTGTTCAGATCCTGCTTGAACCAGCTCGATGCAGAACCGGAACCCTGATATAATGTCTGATAAGATGCAATACCAAACAGATTAATCTTCGTTCCTGCTGCCAGTGGCAGAGAAGCATTGTCCTTGTTCTTTAGCAATACGATACCTTCATTTCCAAGTTCCTCTGTGAGATCTGCGGCCTGCGACAATGCTTCGTCTGCTGACATCTCATAAACAGAATTACTGTCATCCCTGAAATAAAGCTTGATCATTGTGATGTATCTTGATACAAGCAGGTCAGCGACTACGGTAACGATCAGCAGAATTGCGGTTATCGCAATACCAATGTACCCTTTTTTCTTTCCTTTGCTTTTCATATTTTTCCTCCTTTTTTCTGATGAACGAATCGTAGCATAAAAAAAAGAGGCAGATTGCCTCTTTTCACAACTTGTCATTTTCAATTCGTAATTTTAAGTTCTGGATTCTGTGTATGAAAACCAGAACTGACCGGTTATATTTATGCCATTTGTAGTTTTATCTTATGGGATTGGTATTGAAATCCGCTTGATCACAAGCGCATGCTCCTTATGTATCGTCATGCAGCCATCATATTTTTTCACAATCTCTTTCACACTCTTAATGGAATAATCAATTCCCTCTTCTCTCACTTCCTGTGCTTCCTTTGAGTCTTCGAAATAATTCTCAAGCTGTATCATAAGCAGTCCGTTCTTCTCCCAGACCGATAGTGCAATCTGCTTCTTGTCCGGCTCTTCCAGCATTTTGATGGAATAAAAGGTATCCTCGAAAAGTCCTGTAAAAAGTGCGTAGACATCCATTGTCTCCATAAAATCCATCTTCGCACCATCCACAATGCACGCCATTGTGATATGATTCGCCTGACAGTAAAAGTTCTTCTCCGTCAATACAACATCTAATACTTCGTTTCCAGTCTTCACAACCGCATCATAAATCTGAATGGAATCCTTAAGGTCCTCTAGCGAATCCTTAAGCTGTTCTGAAACCTGCATCTCCTGGATTCCTGTAATCTGCTGTTTTAACTCATGACACTTTAAGTTGATCGCGTTCATGTTTTCTTTCTCTATGGCATACTGCTCCTGCCGCTTCAGCCATAAATATTTTACCAGAGACAGTTCATTCTCATCCTGAATCCTACGGAAAATACCATCATCTAAGATCAGGATGAAAAGACAGCAGATCAGGGAATAAAAATGGCACACCAGTTCCAGACCATAGTATTCATTATTCGCATAGCTTTGTACCATTCTGCTCAAAACAAGCACGACAAAGAATACACCTACTGAAAATCCAATAGTCTGTCTGACACTGATGTCAAACTCTCCTTTTCCTCTTTTTTTTCTCACAAAAAACAAATAACATGTTCCATATACCAGTGCGACTGTCAGAAACATCTTCAAGTTGATATCCGGTTCTGAATCTGTCGGTGCATGTGGAACATGAAACAGGATTCCACGGATACATTTTTCTATCATGCCAACGGTATAAGTCAAATGCTGTACGGCATAAGCACAGACAGCCGTGTAAGTAGCCTTTCTCCATGAGATCACATACACACGGTAGGCAATAAATCCGATCATCGCTGTTTCCAGAATAAATTTGATATTCGAATTTGTGTCCATTGCAGCGATCACACTTCCTGCAAGCACAAGCAGGACTCCCTGCTGCCAGAAATGCTCTCTCTTTTTCATCGGAATCATAAGAATCCACGTTATCACCAACATCTCGATAAAAAAAGATGCCTGTATCCATTCAATACGCAGCCCGTTCATTGCACTCCTCCGTAGTAATCTGTCAGTATCTCCATAAATTCCTGCCTTTTCAGCCGGCTGAGCAGAAGCTCGTCTTTATTGTCCATGATCACATGCTCTTTCTCTATGCGGAGAACATGCATCAGATTCAACAGATAACTGGAGCTGCATCTTGCAAAAGGAAGGCCTTCGAGATCTTTTTCTACTTTTTTCAAACTTCCTGTACACATATAATTTCCCTGCATCGTATGAAATGTCAGTGAATGGTTCTGCACCTCAATATAAATAAGCTCTGTCGTGTGTACCTTATAAATGCACTCTTTGCCCTTGATAATAATACTTCGTTCTTCCCGCATGGAAATTCTGTCATAAGCCTTGTGCATCTTTTCCACAAACATATAATAACTGACCGGCTTAACCAGAAAATCAAGCGCACTGACTTCATAGCCTTTCATCACAAACTGTGCCATATTCGTGATAAAAATCAGAATCACTTCCTCATCCAGATTCCGAATCCATTCAGCCGCTTTCATCCCATCCATATGCTCCATCTCAATATCTAAAAGTATAACATCATATTTCTTTCCTGTATTATACTTTTCTACGATCTCAGTACCATCCGTTAAGGTTTCCACCTGAATGGGAATCCCCGATTCTTTTTCAAACATTTCAAGGTAGGATAAAATTTTTTTCCTGCTCAAAAGTTCATCTTCAACAACTGCTACTCTCACTTGTATACCACCTCTGGAGCTATTATAACAACTCTGCCATATATAATGCAAATAAATCCATACCGACAGAGAACACTTTGGTCTTGGACTCTGCATTGCAAAGGAACTTACCGAAAAGCAAAATGGGAACATCCAGGTTGTGGATGCTCCCATTTCCGGCGGCTGCTTTATGGTACAATTGCCATGTGCACTTTAATATTTATGTGATCTCTACGCTCTCCTGTCAGGTTATATTTTTCCTGTTATTCCACATTTTTCAGTGCCTGATCCATCGGAATACGCTTGATCCTTCTGAAATCCAATACCATGACAAGCAGATATCCGATCAGGATAAACAGGAACATTTTCACATAGCCCATCGTGCTTATGCGGAAAGCATACCATCCACTGTAGGAAAAGAGCATGATCCTCCAGACAGCCTTCATGATGACGACACCTAAAATCACGCTGACAACATCGATCACCACAAGAACAATGGTTGTAGACAACAGATATAAGCTTGCAATCTCCCGGTTCTCATAGCCCAGGATTTTTGTCATGGAAATTGCATTTTCGTTCTTCTCGATGATCAGCTTCGTGAGCAGGTAAATCAATACTGCGGATAACAGGATGCACAGATACTGGAAGTAGGTCATATAAGAGCCCATGGAATGATCGAGCTGGTCACACATTTTCGTAATGTCGTGTTCTGTGATGACGGTTGCGATCTCATCCTCATCAATATCTGTGATCTCTGAATCCGAGAGATAGCCTGTGAATGCATCACTGTCCATGTCAAAGATTTCACAATACTGCTCATTGGACAGAAATACTGCCAGCGCCTGACTGTGATCATAGATTCCTGCAACCTCAAACTCATACTGTTTGTTCTCATATTTTTCGTCCAGAACCACTGTGTCGCCCACGCTCAGGCTGTATTTATCTGCATAGGAAGCAGAAATATATGTCTCGTTTCCTTTCAGGGCAGACAGGTTACTGATTTTCACATACCGGCTGTCATCCTCGATTCCGTAGACAGAAATCTCCTCATCTAACGTATCGCTCTTGTGCTGCAGAGATGTCATATTGAATTTCTCTGCATCCTTATTACCCGTTGTGATAATGTCTCCATCCTCATTCTCATAAGACTTTAACACATACTGATAATTCGTGAACATCATATCTGAAACATTGGATTTGTAATAGTCGAGCGTCTCCGGCATACCGACCGCCATTGCGAGCATAATGCCGATAAACCAGATCCCCACAAATAAAATCAGGTAATTTGTCACATTCTGGAACATGATACGCAGGCGGAAACGGCTTAAAAAGCTCCATTTTGGCAGGCGCATTGCTTTTTTACGTTTTGTTTTTTTCAGATCATGACGCAAAAACTGTAATGGTGTATGCCGCATCATTTTTATAATGACGATGAGATTGACCGCAAGCATTAAAACAACCGGGATGATTGTTGTCTTGAAAAAAGCATCCGGGTTCCAGACTGTCTGATAAGTTGGAAGACTGTAGCTGTTATAATACATGCCGACAACCACATTTTTAAATACGGTATAGCCGAGGATATTTCCTACGCACGCTGCGAGAAGTGTCACGATCACCGGCATGGAAATATAATGTCTGACCAGTTCATCTCTCGTATAACCGGAAGCTCTCAGTGTTCCGATCGTAGAAGCCTCCTTCACGATCGTATTGCTGATGGTCACTGCAAAAATAAATGCAATGATCACGATCAAAATATCCAGTAAAACACCACCCATAGCTTTGTCTGAACCCATATCATCCGTTGCAAAATTAATAGCCGGATTTACATAGCGCGGCATATAGTCCTCTAACTCTTTGTCAGCACACACAACCTGTGTGAGCAGTGCTTTCATGAAATCATCAGATTTTGCTTTCTGCTCCACTTCATCTGCAGGAGTATCCACATAATTCCATGTGTAAGCATAATGAACAGTTTTATGTAAACTATCAAATCCTTCCTGTGTGACCATAGCCACATCGAATTTGATCGCATCAAACATCATATCCGTTGACTTCTCATGCAGTGTCGCATAATTGACATAGGCGATCAGTCCGACAACTTTGAACCTCTGCCCGCTGACAGAAATCTCATCTCCCACTTTGACTCCGACATTGTCTGCATGCATACGGTCAATTGCGATCTCATCCGCTTTTTCCGGAAATGCTCCGTCAAGCAGGCAGGCAAGATCCACGTTATCATTTTTTGCATAGACACGGATGTTTCCTTCTGCCTCGCCGTCATTGTTGTAATCTTCCTCCTCATTTCGGAAGAAGTTCTCATATACTTTTACCGGAACTTCTGTAAAATCAGGATCGTTTAACTCATATTTTTCTTCTGCGTCAGCATATTTATCATCGATTTCCTCTACGATTTTATCCCATGCCTTGTCGTAGGCTTCCGGATAAGCCTTTTCATCCAACTTTTCGTCCAGTTCTTTTTTTGCTTTGTCAAGATAATACTGTTTGACGTCCGCTTTTGTTCCTGTCTCTATAGCAGCGAGTAACGTCTCATCTGCCTTTTTGTCCAGCTCAAAATGTCCATCCTCTAACTTATATTTTGTCACGCCTTCATTTGCTGCAACGAGCATACTCTCATTTGCAACATACATACCGGAAACAAAGCCGATCGTGAGGATCAGGAATAATGCCACCACAAGATATTTTTTCCAGTCACCGAGCAATTCACGCGGAATACGTCTGATGAGTGGATTTTTGATTTTTTTCTTTTTCATAACCGCCACACTCCTTACCACTCAAGATCTGCCGCTGAAATCCTGTGCTCATTTCTCTCGTTGTGGCGCACGGCTCCGTCACGAAGTTTGATGACATGATCTGCCATGTTCTTGATTGCCTCGTTGTGTGTTACCATGATGATCGTATTTCCATATTTTTTGTTTACATCTTCGATCAGTTTTAAAATTTCTTTGGAGGTGTTATAATCCAAAGCTCCGGTTGGCTCATCACAGAGCAGGATATCCGGGTTTTTCACGATCGCACGACCGATGGAAACACGCTGCTGCTGACCACCGGACAACTGGTTCGGCAGCTTGTATCGGTGCTCGTAAAGTCCAAGTGTATGTAATAGGTCGTCGATATCCAACGCATTGTCAGAAAGGTACGCTCCGACCTCAATGTTTTCCTTCACGTTCAGATTAGCAATCAGATTGTACATCTGAAATACATAGCCGAGATGTTTTCTGCGGTATTGGGTTAGTTTCTTCTCACTCATATCTTCGAGCTTATCACCGTTGATCGAGATGTAACCGCAATCGGCACTGTCGATTCCTCCGATAATATTTAATAAAGTTGATTTTCCCGAACCGGACGGTCCAAGCAGAACACAGAACTCTCCTTTTGCCACGGAAAAGTTCATTCCGCGCAATACTTCCTGACGTGTTTCTCCACTTCCAAAACCTTTTTTCAGGTCAACGATCTCCAAAAATTTTTTCTCTTCCTCTGACATAGTCTCCCCTTTTTCAAAAAACATATTTGGCAACAGCCATTTTTGACATCTAGGTTAGTTATAACTAATCTCAGGAAAATTATAGCACATGATATTGGGGATACAAGGAAGAGATATTGTTGTTGAGAAATTTTGTCAGTTAAATTAACTATTTGATTACATATTGACCTTTGATACTATTCGATATAATATATGTATATACAGTTAATACTATATAACAAAGACCGTCGCATGAAGTGCGTGTAGATATCGATTATGAAACTAAGCTTCATGATCAACAATATCTTTTTTAAAGGAGTGAACATTTATGAGCGATCAGGTTGCCATCAAAACATGGGGAAATAGTCAGGGAATACGTATTCCAAAGAATATTCTTGAAAAACTTGGACTCCATGTCTCAGATACTTTACAAATTGAAGTAATTGATGATTCGATTGTTTTGAAAAAAGCATTTAAACACAAAACATTTGAGGAACGCGTTGCTGAATACAATGGGGAAATTTCAATTTGTGATTATGATTGGGGAGAACCTGTCGGAAAGGAAATTTTATGATGAATTTTTCGCAGGGAGATATTATCAAAATTTCTAATTTAAAAGATGCAATGCTTGTTGTAAGTAAAAATGAATTTATTAAAAAAACAGGTGTTTTTCACGTCTGCCCACTTTTAGAGAATTATGCAGAAGGTCCTCTTCACATAAAAGTACGCGGTGTCAAAGACACCTCAGGAACTGCTATATGTGAGCAATTGAAGCTAATTGACCCTTCCGCCAGAAGCTGCAAACGTATCGACCGCGTCCCTTATCATATGATTATGAATGTTTCAGACGCAATACAGGGTATTTTTGAATATGACTAATATAAGAAACAAGGAGACTTCCATGACCGAAACCCTATCGAGAGCCTGGTCATTATTTGACGCAGGCAATTACACTGATGCAGAAACGCTTTATAAAGAATGTTATGCAAAGATTCCTTCCACAGACCATGACAATTACTGGCAGGTTCTCATGGGATTGATTTATGTAGAAAGCTTTCTGGAACATTTTGCAGAGGCTCGTACTTACGCTTCGCAGTTGATTGCGTGTGCAATTGATCACGAAGAAAAACACATTGCAATCCATCAGGCAGGCATGACCGAGCGGATGGCAGGTGTGTATGACAAGGCTATGAACTTATTTTTACAGGAAGAAGCACTCATTGAAAAAAATTTCCCGGATGATGCACTTGCCCGCTCCGCAAATCTCTATGAGCAGGGCTATGTTTCCATGAAGCTTCATGATCTTCCTCTCGCAGAAAAAAACATGCTTTCAGCCTTAGATTTTGCTGAAAAGTCGAACGATCTTATCTCCATCGGCTGTGCTTACCGCGGTCTTGGGGAAATCCTGAAAGCGTCAGAAAAAGCAGAGGATGCGGCTGTCTATTTTGAAAAAGCTATCACCGCTTTCCAGAAAGCCGGAGATACCTACGGTGTGGAAGAAGTAAAAGAACTCATGTCAAAATAACATCTTACATAAACATACTTATGTTCACCACATCCGTTTTTAAATGAAACATGTTTTTCAAAAAATATGCATGTTTAGTTTGACTCTCTGTTCACTTGTACCTTGTTCCAGTAGCGCCTCTCTCTTCGCATCCTGCAATATTCAGATGCGTCTGTCCCCACTGCTGCATCGCTTCAATGATCGGTGCCAGCGTCCTGCCAAAATCAGTCATACTGTACTCCGTCTTTGGCGGCACAACCGGATAAACTGTTCTCCGGATCAGCCCGTCTTTCTCTAATTCCCGAAGCTGCTGCGTCAACATCTTATCCGTTGCCTTCGGCATTCTTTTATGTAACTCACTATAACGTAACGTCTCCTTCATCAAATGATATAAAATAATTGACTTATATTTTCCGCCGATCATCGACAGTGTTCCCGCAACCGGACATGTAAACTCTTTCTCTGCCATTTTTCTCTCCCTACAAAATCTTTACTTACTTTTTAGATAGTATATTCCAAAAAAGTGCATACTTGCTAAAAAGTCTAAATAAAATATAATTATAGCATGGATATCCAATAACGCAAGAAAACGATGAAAGGAATAGAATGTTTATGGAATTATTAGATATTATGAACGAACGCTTCTCTGTCAGAAAATACGTTGACAAACCAGTAGAACCTGAAAAACTGGATAAAATTTTAAACGCTGCACACGCAGCACCTACTGCTGCCAATCAGCAGCCTGTAAAACTGCTTGTCGTACTGAGTCCGGAAAGTCTTGAAAAACTTGGAAAAGCAGCTAATATTTATGGCGCACCTGTCGCTGTCATTGTCTGTGCCGACAAAACAAAAGCATGGAAACGTCCTTTTGACGGAATGCAGACAACCGATATTGACGCATCCATTTTAACAGACCACATGATGTTAGAAGCTGTCGAACAGGGACTTGGAACTGTCTGGATCTGTTATTTCAAACCGGATGTGCTAAAAGAGGAATTCAAACTTCCTGACTCCTTAGAACCGATCAATATTCTCGCCATCGGTTATGCAGATGCCAGTGTGGTAAAACCAGCCAAAGACCGTATTCCTGTAAAAGAATTAGTGGAATACCTGTAAAATTGTCAAAAACAAAAAGTAAGCCGGGGGCATATCACTCAATCCTGCCTCCGGCTCTTTTATGCAATTTCTTTGCATTTCTCTCCATCTCATAGCACATACACGTTACTCTGTCAAAGTGCAAGTGCAATGCCAGAATTATTATATATTGTTTCCAAGTGTGCAAAAAATCCAACAACTTATACATGTTTCATAATTTTAACCAGACGGCTCGTGCCAAGCCGATCTGCGCCAAGTTCAATAAATTTTTCTGCATCCGCAAAAGAAGATATTCCTCCGGCTGCCTTTACTTTCACGTTCGCACCAACGTGTTTTCTCATCAACGCTACATCCCACGCTGTTGCTCCTGCGGTGGAAAATCCGGTGGAGGTCTTAATGAACTCTGCGCCTGCATTCGTCACGATCTCACACATCTTGATCTTCTCATCATCTGTCAGAAGGCATGTCTCAATGATCACTTTTAAGGTTTTTCCACTGCATGCCTCATGAACTTTTCGGATTTCCTGCTCGATTTCATCATACCGTTTGTCTTTTAAAAATCCGATATTAATGACCATATCAATCTCTTCTGCTCCGTTTGCAATCGCATCCCTGGTCTCGAAAATTTTCGTCGCCGTTGTGTGGTATCCGTTTGGGAATCCGATCACTGTACAGATCGGCAGTTTTCCATCGACATACTCTGCTGCCTGTTTCACATAGCAAGCCGGGATACAGGCAGAAGCGCATCCATATTTTATTCCATCGTCTAAAATCTGCCGGATTTCTTCCCATGTTGCAGTCTGTGAAAGCAGTGTGTGATCTACTCTGCTTAAAATATCTTTTTTATCCATGTTTTTCCTTTCTCCTGCCAGCACATCAGTATTTTCCACTCTTCTGTCACTTCAGTATTTCACGTTCTTATGTCACTTCAACTCTGCAAGCAATGACGTACCAATCGTGCCTTCCGGCATCTGCACACCAAAATTATCTGCGATCGTTGCCCCGATCACTGCAAATGTATCCTGATCTTCAAGCTTTCCTGATCCCTTCATGGAAGGCGAATATGCAACAAACATCACCTGTTCCCTGGTGTGGTCTGTTCCCTTATAGGTTGGATCATTTCCGTGGTCTGCCGTAATGATAAGAAGATCATCTTCCCGAAGTACCTTAAGAAGTTCGCCGAGTTTCACGTCAAAGCGTTCCAGTTCCTCTGCGTATCCTTTTACGTTTCTTCTGTGTCCCCAAAGTGCATCAAAATCTACCAGATTCACAAAACAAAGTCCGGTAAAATCGCGCTCTGCGATCTCGATCGTCTGCTCCATTCCATGTACCGAGCTTTTGGACTTATTGGATTCCGTGATTCCTTCCCCGTCAAAAATATCCCGGATTTTTCCGACAGAGATCACATCATATCCGGCGTCTTTTAACGCATTTAATGCGGTTCTTCCATATGGCTTTAAGGCATAATCATGACGGTTGCTGGTGCGGACAAACTCACCTTTTTTCTTTCCAACATAAGGTCTTGCAATGACACGCCCAACTTTCCATTCATCTTTCATGGTAATCTCTCTGGCGATCTCACAGCAGCGGTAAAGTTCCTTTAGCCCAAACGTTTCCTCGTTTCCACAGATCTGAAGAACCGAATCCGCAGATGTATACACGATCATGTGCCCGGTTGCGATCTCTTCCTCGCCCAGTTCCTCTAAGATTTCGGTTCCACTCGCACTCTTGTTTCCAATCACTTTGTGACCGGTACGTTTTTCCAGTTCATCGATCAGTTCCTTTGGAAAACCGTGCTCGGTAAACGTCAAAAATGGCTTGGTAATATGAAGTCCCATCATTTCCCAGTGTCCGGTCATGGTATCTTTTCCGTTGCTCGCCTCAGAAAGTCTTGTAAAATATCCCATTGGTTTTTCCACCGGTGCGATATTCTTCAGCTCTTTTAAATTGGCAATTCCAAGTTTCTGCATATTCGGAATTGAAAGATTGCCCACCGTCTCCGCAATATGTCCTAACGTGTCGGTTCCCGCATCGCCAAAACGTTCTGCATCTTTTGCTCCACCGATTCCACAGGAATCAACTACAATTGTAAAAATTCTACGGTACTTTTTTGCTTCCATGATTCTCACACCCCATTTTCTGTTCTCCATTGAAATCTGCTTTTCAGGTAAAACTTTTCCCGCTCACGCATTATTTTTCACGGTCTGCCCTGATCAGTCTGCGGATTGCCTCCACACCGACCGTCACTGCTGCCTCCGTGTCATGAACGATCGGATTATCCATGCCGAGGGCATTGCGCTCCTGATTTCCCATGACAAGAAAATCAGAACCACAGCGGACTTTCAGATGCGCAGCCACAATAAACAATGCCGCTGATTCCATCTCAGACGCCTTGCAGCCCAGACGTTTCCATGCCTCCCACTTATTCAAAAGTTCATAGCTTACCGGCATGCGCTCCGGCTCATGCTGTCCGTAAAATGCATCTTTGCACTGGACTACTCCGGTATGATAAGTAAACCCCAGTTCCTTTGCTGCCGCAACAAGTGCATTTACCACCTCAAGATCTGCCACTGCCGGATACTCGATCGGTGCATATTCCCTGCTGGTTCCTTCCATGCGGACTGCTCCGGTAGCGATCACAATATCACCGCCCTTGACATCCAGATCGATTCCGCCACATGTTCCAACACGCACAAATGTATCTGCACCGCACTGCACCAGTTCCTCCATCGCAATTGATGCGGACGGTCCGCCAATCCCGGTGGATGTCACACTGACCTTCTCACCTTCCAGATAGCCTGTGTAGGTGACAAACTCCCTGCTGTCTGCCACAAGTTTTGCATCCTCAAAATGTTTTGCGATCTTCTCACACCGCTTCGGATCTCCCGGCAGGATCACATAACGCCCCACATCCCCCGGTCTGATCTGTAAATGATACTGTAACCCAGCTTCTCCTGAATAGTTCTGCATACCCCCACACCTTTCTTTTTATCTGTCGTTTTCCATTCTCCAGCTGATACATCTCTGAAGATATTCCACATATTCCGGATTTTTGCACATGCCTTTTCCCGGAGTATCCGAAATCTTGGCAACATCCATTCCATTACACTTGGTTGTCTTCATGACAATATTCAACGCCGGAACATCCGTGTCATTTGAAATATAAGTTCCGATTCCAAATGCAATTTTTACTCTTCCTGCAAAATAAGATGCGATCTTATCTGCCCGCTCAAAATCGAGACTGTCACTAAATAACAGTGTTTTCGTTTTTGGATCGATTCCAAGGCTCTCGTAATGGCGGATCATTTTCTCTCCCCACTCAAATGGATCGCCGCTGTCATGACGCACACCGGAAAACAGTGTTGCGTAAGTCAACTGGAAATCTCTTAAGAAGCAGTCTGTTGTAATAGCATCGGTCAATGCCGTTCCATTTAAAATACCGTATTCTTTTACCCACCAATCCAACGCATACCAGTTTGAATATGCCGGATTGTGCTTATGATTTCCCTGTCCGACACACATGATCCATTCATGCGCCATCGTTCCTACCGGAGTGATGCCATATTTTTTTGCAAGGAAAACATTGGATGTTCCTACAAACGTAGAACCAGGATATTTATTCTCGTTTAATTTTTTCACTGCCAGTTCCTGTGCCCCGGCAGAGAGTCTTCTTCTGAGTCCAAATTCGCTGAACAGTCCAAGGTTATAGGTACTGTTTTTCAATAAAGTAATTTTTTCATCCAGCTTTTTCTCAAAACTTGCAAGCAGATCGTCATAATGATATGCCATGCGGAAATAAACTTCATTTACAATGGCAAGTGTCGGAATCTCATACAAGGAAGTGTTCAGCCATGTTCCGAATGTTTCGATCGTCAGTCCACATGCTGCGTCCTCCGTAATCTCATAATCTTCATATCGAGGCTGCCACAGTCTTAAGAAATCCACATAGCTTCCCTTCATCCATTTGATCTTATGCAGATATTCCAGCTCCTCTTCTGTGAAACGCAATCCACAGTATGCCTTGATCTGCTCCTTGATCTCCTCCACCATCTCATGGGTAAAGTGAACGTCGGTGTTTCTGCATTTAAAAGACCAGGTTGTCTTATAATCTGAAAACTGATGGTAAATACACTGTCCCATCGAAAACTTGTACATGTCTGTCTCTAATAAACTTGTGATAATTGGTTCTAATAACATCTTTTTCTCCTCTATTTTCCGTAACGATCACTTCTATGCATCAACCAGACCTGCCTGTTACTTTTCTTTTCACGGACTGCTTTGCGCACGTCTTTTTACTATATTATAACTCTGTGGCAGTTTTGACAACAATTTTGTGGAAGAATGGGGCTTGTGGTATGAAATACGCTTTTTGCTATAAAGAAAAGAGACTCCCTTTTTTGAAGTCTCTTCCTGCGTAATGCTTTATTATTTTTGTAACTGCTGGGTGATAAGTGTTCTTTCCTTCCCCTTAATTCCAAGTGCGTCAAGTGCCTGGTCTAACGTCCATTTCATGTTGTTCATGAGATTTTGAACCGAAATTGTCTTTTCTTTTTCTACACGTTCTTTCACACGTTCTTCGACGCGTTCATTAATATATCTCTCTACAATCTCACTCATTTCCTCACGCCCTCCTGCTTTCTCTTTAAAATGTTTCACACTTTCTGCCAGCTCCGTGTAGTGCATGCACTCCGGATTTTTACTGCAGTGCCCTGATTTTCTCCTCCAATGCATCTACCTCAGCACCGTATTTTAAGCCCCAGTCCTCACGTAAAAGTTCCAGTTCTTTCTTATAATATTCTACTGCTCTCTCGTGATCTCCCATTCTGACACAGCACTGTGCCATCGCTTCAAATGAATCTGTATATCGTGGTTTTGGCATGCAGTCGAATGTCTTTTGCCACATCGGGATTGCCTCTTTAAAGTATTCATTGTATGAAAATACATTTGCAATGGCAAATAAAATTCTCCAGCTATTCTCATTTGCTTTCGCCAGTGCCTCATACTCTGCCTTCACAGCTTCGAATCCCACCTGTTTTTCTTTGATAAAAACCTCATAAAAAGCATTCAGTTCATCTGGATTTTTCTGATAGGATTCTTTTAAAACAGTTTTTGCCTCCTCAATCCGTCCATCGTCAATCAGGTTATCCAGCAGATAAAAATATACCCTTGTATTTTCCGGTGCAGTCTTTAATAATTTGTACCAATATCTGATCAACTCCTGATGATTAGCTGTATCCCAGTCAAACCGTTTTCCATGATTTCCGTTATTGATGTTGTTGATATCGCCCTTCTGGTTTGGGTGTAAATCAATTGCCCGCTTTGCGTAATACACTGACTTTTGGTACATACATTCTGCCCGGTGTCCGTAAAAGTCTCCAAGCAGAGAAATTGCATGATAATTCGTCGGGTCTGCCTCTACCTCGCGGATCAGGAATGCTTCTTCATTCTCAAATTCCATATTTGTCATGACTCTTCCATATTGCAATTTCTTTTCAATGCTCTCGTAACGTTTTTCGGTAGAGTATTCAAACAGATCATCAATCTGAATCCCGAATAAGGACGCGATATCCGGCAGCATTGTCATTTCCGGCAGCGAGCCGTCATTCTCCCATTTGCTTACCGCCTGACTGGTAACTCCTAATTTATCTGCAATATCTTTCTGGGACATGCCTTTGGAACGACGTAATTCTTTTATTTTATTGCCAATTGTTTTCATAAAATCTCAGCCTCTTTTCATTTTTTGTTTTTCCAAGATCTTGTGATTTTATTATAGCAATCCTATATGCAACGAACAATTTCAAATTAGTTGCGTTTGTGAAACCGTTGGTTGTTTTATATTGTTTTTCCATTAAATTTTCACTATTTTTACACTATTTTTCATTATTTTCAAGTGTTATTGCCGTAGTCCTATAGCCCAATCTCTAATCTTTTACGATATTCTCTTGGCGTTATCTTGTACCTCTCTTTAAAAACCCGGTTAAATGTCCTTTGACTTTCAAAACCACATTCAAGACATATGTTTGTTATCGTATCCTGCGTATTTTCTAATGCCCCAACTGCATAATTTAATCGCACGCCATTTAAATATTTGCTGAAGTTACAATGAAAAGTTTTAGCAAACATTCTCGACAACACGTATTTACTTATCCCCAGATCGAATGCCATCTTTTCAAGACTGATTTCATCTCTAAAATTTTTGGCTATATACTCCACAGAATTGTAAATCAAATCATTACTTCCTAACGATTTTTTATCGATCATCGGTATTTCAGTGAATACATATGCAAGAATTATTTGTGCATATGCCTGTGCCAATATTGGAACGCACTCTGGATTTTGCATCAAAAATTTTATTGCATGAACCACATCCGGATGTACATTTTCTTTTTTTAACACCGGATTTTTGGGACTGTATATTTGTAATTCTTTCAAAAATCCTGAAAGAACTGCCGGATCTATATAAAGGAAAATAGCTTTATTTTCTTTTTCGTCAAAAACCTGATAATGGTGTATTACATTCGGAAACACTATCGCAAAATCACCTTCGTCCATGTTATACAGCTCCATTCCGACTCCAAGTGCAATATTTCCATTTGTGACATACACAACCTCTATTGCTTCATGTAAATGGGGTGACATATGTACTGTTTTTTTCCACTCTGCTGATATTCCCTTATCTTTGTTTTCGTATACTAACAGCATTTAGAGCCACCCTCTTTTTCTTAGATCTGCTTTCCGATACCGTTCTACACTTCAATTGCGACTAACAGATGGTGAATGAATATCTGATATCCTCTTCTGCACTGACATGATATTCGTCTGCCACATCAGTTCCCCAGCTGTCGATACCTCCGACTCCTCTGACTGCTCCGTATACACATAAAACCGTTCTTCTTGCTGGTGGTAATTCCTCATGATGCAGAGCATTTTCAATTTCAGATGCTGTATAAGGAAGGCATGAAAAAGCAAATTCCCGATCCATCTTCTCAATGCGGAGTGTCTGTGGCGAATGATCTGTTCTACTATTGTCAAGACTTGTATGTCTGCTAATTTCGAGCCACTCTGTATCCATTCTCATTCCACATTCCTGTGGAACAAGGTAAGGTGTTAAGCTCAGATCTGTGACTTCGTAAATACCCTTTTCGGCACCTGCTTTTCTATCCGGATATGTCTCACCGGACAAACCCTTATAGATATATTTATCTGCAAGTGTCGGCATGATAAAACGCATTCCAAACACCGGAAGCTCAGGAAGTCCTTTTGCTCCATTATAATGTACATCCACACGGATTTTTCCGGATGCATCAACCATATATGTCACAAGTACCGTTGTTGACGGATTGGATATCGTCTCATAAGTATATTTTACTATGATCTCATCAGCAAAAATATCCCCACCAAAGCTGTTATTGTCCGGTGCATATGGTTTCTGCTCCTCTCCATCCATAATGACCTGTATTCCCTTGCAGTCAATGAACATATCTGCTGAAAGCCAGCTTCCGCTTTTAATATGGAACTTGCTTCCTCTGTCGTTGTCTGTCAGTGCTCTCCAGAAAGTAGGTTTGGGACAACGGTACAGCCACTCATATCCGTTTTTCACGATAGATTCGAGTCCGCCTTGTGCATAAGAAAAAATATAATCAAATCCTTCACCATGTACACCAAGTGTATAGTCACCATAGACCACTCTTAATTTATCTGTATAAGCCATAGTAATACCT
>OLHE01000584.1_pt1 | contig 28663 bp, 12 predicted proteins | sample 1605821 | NCBI WGS metagenome assembly OLHE01 (sample SAMN03283250) | human gut metagenome | biome: human-associated habitat; material: feces | host: Homo sapiens | place: USA | collected 2013
CTCTTCATTACATATACTAGTATAGCATAAAATCAGAAAAATTACTATAATTTATTAATTTTTGTAATAGTTTTTTAAAGTCAAAAAAGAAATATGCTTTTAAAACATATTTCTTTTTCTAATTTATACTACAAATTTTTTAATTAGTATTATTCCACCTGCGATTACTATTAATATAGTTCCTGCAATAATGTAAATTGTGTAGCTTTTATCTTTACCTGTTGAAGGTACAATAGATACATTTGCTCTATCCTGATCTCTTTCATTAGTATTTATTTCACTATATGATGGCTTATAGTTACCTGGTATACTTTCATTTTGATTAATACCCGTTAAATTCTTAAGTCCAATTATTTCTGCAAAACTTTCTAGATTTATGTTCTCATTTAAATTGTTTATTTGTTTTTTAACAACAACCGTATAAATCTCTTTTGACTTATCTTCATCCTTTGCTTCTGGTGTTAATTCTGTATTACTTACAATTAATAATTTATTTAATTTTTCACCACATTTTGTAGTTTCAGTATTAAAATAACTTACTTTTATATTGCCTTTTATTTCTTTTCCAGAGCCCGCTACTACTTCATTTGAATCACTTTCAAATAAATCTTCCAATTTTTTAGTAATTTCTTTCCCATTAAATGAAGCGTACTTACTATCTTCAGAAATATAATCCATAATCTTACTTGGTTTTGTTTTAACTAAATCATCTTCGGTTTCAGTTCCATATTTATAATAATCAGATGTTGCATAATCAACTTCAGATTTGTTTGTAACTGTTAATTTATATGTAACTTCTAATTCAGAACCATATATTTTTTCTAAGTCTGTTTCAATTTTTGCATTTTTTACTCCATTTTTGCCATCACCTGATGTTAAATTAGATAAAAATGCAGACACACTTACCAAAGCCGGATTTCCATTTATCATGGTTGTACCATTTTGTAATGTTAATTTAACATTACTTATTTCCTTATTTAATGTCATATCGGTTTTTGGTCTTTCAATAATTCCAAAACACATACCCGTTAAGTTTGTGTTCAATTTTGTAATCTCATTTATTGCAGTTTCCTTATTTGCTACATATTCAAAATTCAATTTAATCTCTGGAGTTCTTGCCGTTAATACAGTTTTTTCATTATCTGCTATATATGTATGATTCATTTCTTTATCATTTTCTGTTCTAATTTTAATTATGTCATCTGTATCTGTTGCAACATTATTAGTTTTACCATTAATATTTTCAATAAACCAGTATTCCCCAGCATCTTTTGCAGGTCCTGTTAAAATTGTAGACTTATAGTCTTTTGTTTTAATTGGGTCATTGTTATCTTGAATTTTTGTTTTAATTTCTGGCGTTGTTGTTCCATCTGTACTAAATGTTCCATCTGTTTTTGCTTTTATGTCATTTCCATCTAAATCTTTATATTCTATGTTTCCATTTCCATAGTCAAACTGTAAGTAATAGGTTCCTGGTACAACACCTGGAATTGAATATATTCCATCTTCTTTTACTTTTGTAATTGCAAGTGAAGTTTTAGCACTCCATTTTCCGTCAGCCCCTTGTACTAGGTCATCATTATAAGTATTAACAACTTTACCTTCTGAATCTACCAAGCTTACAATAACATCCGATAATTTTTTCTCAATGCCTTCGTTAAATTGACCATCACCAACTCTTGTATTTTTATCTTTACTATCTTCTGTCCTTTGGTCTTCGAACACAGTTCCTGATATTATTCTTGTGTCATGTAGTTTCAACTTTATAAATAAAGCCCTTGCTGTTTTTTCCTTTGTTACAGAATAGTGAATATTTTCTTTAGTATATTCAGATCCACCAGCTTCCCAATAACTATCATTTCTTAAATATCTATGCCATGCCTCTGTTTTTATATCAGAAGCACATTTAAAGAACTTTTTAGTTTCGTCTCTAGTTAAGTCATTGCGTACTAATGTATTTAATGCTTCATCTGTAACTCTAAATTGAATGTAAGTAGATTTAGTTTCTTCTGGAGCAATTCCATCCTTAAAAGCACTATTTTGATTATTTACATCAAAAGTTGCCTGGTTATCTGAATTTGCTTTCCAGCACTTAAATTGACTGTCATTAGCTCCATCTATAGTATCAACATATGACTCTGTATCTAACTCATACTTTCTAATACTTCCTAAACCATCATCTGTTTGTTGATTATAGTTGTTTACTAGTGATTTTAACTCTAATGCCTGTTCATTATATACATATTTTCCCGCAAAATCTCTCACTTCTGCTGGTTGAGAGTTATGTACACTTATTTTATATATAACATAAACTTTATATTTGTCTTTATCCTCAATATTACCAGATGAGTTATACCTAATATCTGAAGGATATATTGGTTGGGTAAATGTTGGGTATGTTGTTGTTTGTCCTTGTACTTTTGGCAAAAGATTTTCTTGTGTTGCACCTTCACTATTGTCTATATCTGGTTTTGCACTGTCTCCTATGTTATATTTAAAAGCATAATCTCCTTTTGTAAGCTTAACATATTCTAATGTTTGCTTTATTGTATAATCTGGATCAATTTTTCTAATTAATCCTAAGTTTATAGTTTCAATTACATAATCTTCCTCTTTATAGTAATTCCATAATGTCCCTTGTTTAGTAACGGCCGATCCTTTTTGTTCTTTTAGCTCATCATCAAAGCCATCGGGATGTTCATTGTAATTTTGTTCTATTGCTCTTGAATAAATATCCTCTTCTACCGGATATCGTTCATCTACTGTAACCGTTACATATTCGCCTTTTCCATATTCAAATGACACACAAGCATTTTCTAAATTCCAATATACAAGTCTAACTCCATTAGTATCATATGCTATTTCATAACTACCATTACCATCTGTTACTTTTGTTTCAGAAAGAGGCTTATCTTTATTTATAATTTTAACATTTATGCCTCCAAGTTTTTCATCTCCCTTATTGTCAAAATAATTATTATAATCATCTTTTCCTTTCTTTGTTATTTCTTCCCATACAAAACCTTTTACTGTTACATATTTATGGTTTCCAATGGTTATTGTTGGAGATTCTTTACCTGGCGATATACTATAGATGTTATTATTTGGATCTGATTGTTCGCTTATTGTTCTATAATAATTTATTCTTATTTCTCCAATATCAACCCAATCTTTTTCCGCTACATATCCATCTTGATATTCTAAACAATATTCTTTTGGAGCTTTTATTTCATAAATATGGTATGTTCCTCTTTTAACTTTTTTAAATTCACCTGGAACTTTTATTCCTAAAGTAGGCTTTTCTTTAACATAATCTACTTTTCCTTCATCATCAACAGTTAACCAAGTTCCATCTTCATATTGTAATAATACTTCTGCTTCAAGATTCGTTATGCTTGTTTTATCTAAATCTATTTTATCTAATTTAAAAGCATAATCTTTTATATTAGTAAAAGTAACTTTATTTGTATAACTACTTCCTGTTCCAATTGTTATTTCTTTACTCTTACCATTAGTGCTATCGTCCGTACTATAAAATACATTTTTAGAATCTACCTCTGTAACTCTAAATTTACCTGTTGCATTATACATTAATATATTATCAATATTTATTTTTCCTTGAGAATTAGTATATAATATAGTTTTACTAGCCGTATGACTACCATCTGAAGCGATATATCCTCCTCTTGATACATCTTCTACTGTAAATCCAATTCCTTCTATTGGTTCATTTGTTTCTTCATCTATTTTAATTATCTCCAAATTTGCATATCTAGCATTTTTCAATATAACATCTGTCATATTTTTTGCATTTGGATCTATATACCCGCTAGTAACTGTGCCATCTCTTCTTCCAACATAACTATTTTGTACACTCATTGAAGGGTATCCATCTGGCGATTGAACCTCTGTTACAGTATATGTTAAATCTATAAAATATGTACCAACAATAATATTTATATATGTTTTTTCGTCTTTAGTATATATTGTTCCATCTGCAACCGTATATATTTTTGCCTTTTTATCATTTTCCTTTCCTTTTTCCTTATATTTTTTTAGTTTTGTCGCTGTCCCTCCAGTAGTATTTTCATCTTCAGTTTCATCTTTTATTTCTACAATTTCTAATGTTTTTATTTTTTGTTTTTCTTTTTGTTTTGGTAATTTATCTATTAAAAGCCCGTCTTCTGGTACTTCTATAGATACTGCATAAGAATATTCTCGTCCATAACTATCATAATAACTACCTTCTTGATCTCGTATAGTAACTCTCGTTCCTCTTAATTGTATTGAAGAATTAATAACATCTTTTTTTATTATTCTTGCTTTTCCTGGCTCTAGTTTTTTATTTGTTAAAATAACATTTTCAGTTGCTCCTGCTTTTACTGTAATTCCACTTACATATGTTACCATTCCTAATCCTGCTTGTTTACTTACAGAATAATATCCTGTTGGTGCTGTAACTTCTGAAACAGTATATGTATGATCTACAGGAACACGTATTGAAGTTCCACTAATTCCAACTGGTATAAGGCTCTCATCTGATGGGCATTTTAGTCCTAATTCATTATAATAATTTCCACTTTCATCACGAATTGATACATATGCTCCACTAATACTAGCTCCTGTATCGGCATCTTGTTTTATTATAGTTATATAACCCGTTTCTGAAATATTTTTTAAAATTACTGTTGCAGAAGAAACTTCTTCTTGATTGGTATCTTCATTATAAGAATTTTCTTCATTAGAAGGCACATATACTGTTTCTTGCCATACAACTGCATCATTATTTTTTTGAATTTCTAAATTCGGATAATCTGATGGTGCTTCAACCTCAATAACACTATAATTACCTACTGGTAAATCAGTTATTGTTATTCCTTCTTTTGGTACTGTAAATGGTGTTTTAGTATTTCCTGTTTTTACTGCTGTATATCCTTTAGCTGTTTTTTCTCCTTGTGTCCAATAGTTTCCTTTACTATCTAATATAATAACTTTCGCTCCATCTAATTTTTCATCTGTTATTGCATCTACTTTATATATTATTAAGTTTCCTTTTTGTCCTGGTTTAACATTTACAAGTTCTACAGATTGAGTTGAATTTGAACCTCTATTTTCTTCTAGTTTCCCATTATTATATACATAATCTATTAATATATTTTTTACTTCTATTACAGGTTTTATTTCCTCATCTTTTGATTTTTCAACTTGTTCTTGTGGTGATAAAAATCCTTCTGGTGCAACCGTTTCTACAACCTCATAGACTCCTGGTGGAAGTCCTTTATTTTTATTATCTTTATCGGTATTACCATATAAGCTTAGTCCTTCTTCTGGAATTTCAAATTCTACTTTACTATCACTTTCTTCTGCATAAAATATATTTTCTTTTTTTGAAGTACTTTCTTCTCCTTCTTCCTTTTCTTTTTCTTGTCCCGGTTTATAATATTTTTTAGTTATTGTATTATAAACCGTAACTTTAGCACCTCCAACATTTTCTTCTTTTATACCGTCTATTTTTCCTATAGTTAGCATTCTTTCATCTTTTTGCTCTTTATAGTTTTCTATATTTATAGTGTATTCATCTTGATTATTAGAAACTACATATCCTTGATTTCCAGTCCATGATTCACTAATAAATAATGGTGTTCCTATTGCATCACTTACATCATCATGATATATTTCTTTTGTTGCATCTATTCCTTTTTCTGCATATTTTGTTCCTTGATATTCTAAATTATATCCCTCTGGAGCTGTTATCTCAAAAACTTTATATTCAATAGAATCATCTGCACCCAGCTCACATTTATTTTTTCCTTTAGGTAATCCCGATATAGTTACAGTTCCATTTTCAGTAGTAAATTTTGCTGCCTGACTCACTCCATAAGTCCAACCACTCGTTTCTTTCCATTCTTTTTTATTATAAGAATAATATCTTATGTTTTTATCTTTAACATCTTTATTACATGTAAAGGTACCATCACTCTTTAACCAACCAAAACATTTATTAGCTTCTGATGCTTTTCTATGGTGACAATATACAACAAAAGTTCCTTCAAGTGGTTCTCCTGTGTCTCCATCTGTTTTATTAATTGTTATTGAAAAACTACTTTTGCCTAGTTCAAAATCTTCTTCCACATTTTTTCTACTCATTGAAGCAACATTTCCTTGTTCCTGACTAGAAAAATGTGTAGATACAACAAACATATTTAAATTACATACAACATGTTTATATTTGAAATGAATTTTATATTCATTATTTCCTAATACATTATTATCTATAAAAATATAATATTCTTTATTACTTTTAATAGAATCTGTATCAGTTATTTTTGTTGTACCATTTTCATCTGAAGCAATAAACACATCTGATGAATCAGTAAATAAACTCTTCTTTTTTCCATTTATAACTATATAACCACCACTTATATCTCCAAATTTTACATTTTGTCTTGTGCCTCCTGTAGTATTTGAAGAACTTTTTAAAAATGATAGCTTAAATTTTATTCTTTTATAATTTTCTTTAGTGTCTGTAGAAAGTATTTCTCCTTTTGCTTTATTCTCCTTTTTTTCATATTTTGTTGCAAATTCTTCATATTGTGTAGCTTCATTAATTAAGTCATTAATTTGATTTTGTGCATATTTTGTAAATTTTGATTTTTGTGCAAAATAATCTCTAATATCATTATAATTATTCATATTAGTATTTATATTTTTTAAGAAATTAGAACTTCTATACCACAATGCCCATTGGTCTAACCTTATATATGGTGATTGTGTTGTATTAAATACATTTCCACTTGCTTTAACAACACCATCTGATATTTTATAAATACCTCTTACAGTTTTACCATTTCCACCATTATCCGGGTATTTATATACACTATTTTTATTATATTTTAATTCTTCTCCCTTATGTGTTAATACATATGCAACATAGTATGCATATTTTTTAGTACTAGTATTGCTAGTTTTTGCTCCACCTAATTTATTATTTCCCGTACCTGTACGTAAAGTTATTTTTTCACCATTTATAACAACATGTGTTGAAACTTGTGTAGAATCCCCATATATAGTTCCATCTTTTGAGTGTAACATACAATACACATAATCTGTATAACTTGCATTTCTTAACCAATCCATATATAAACAAGCTTTATAATCACGTTGTTCACCTATAAATTTTCCGGTATTAGAATTTATTGCACTACAGTAATCCCCATTTACATACTTGCCTGTTATACTATTTGTCTCCCATGGTACACATTGCCTAATATCATTTACTACTTTTCCATTTACTTTTTTTCTTTTCCAGTGGGTTTCAAAATAATAATATTTATCACCACTTACATTTTTACTCGCAGTAGAGCCTGACATATTTGCTTCAAACTCTGCACTAGCTGCTGTTGCAATTACAGGTATTGTAAATAATATTATAAAAATTATACTTATTAAAAAAGCAATTTTTCTTTTCATTTTCTCACCTCACTTCACTTTAATTTTTTGTTAAAATATATTTTTTTGTTAAGTAAATTACTGTTACTATTAATCCTATGCTTAATATTCCTAAAACCGCCATTTCTATCTTTTCTCCTGTTTTTATACTTATAATAGCATTTGCCGTACTTGAATTGTTTTTCTCATTATCATCTACAATAGAATTTTTATTGTTAACACTTGTAAGTTCTACCTTATTGCTCATTAATCCTAAATTTGAACCTGAAAGTTTTTTTGTTAATACAAGTGTTATAGTTTTACTATTTCCTGGTTTTATAGTTTGTGCTGCAAACGCATTAGATTTAAGCACTCCTTCGCTTTCATACCAAGAATCATTTAAATTAGACTTAAATTCCATTCCATCTGGTAAATAATCTGTTATTTCATTAACATATCCTTCTACTTCCCCTTCATTTACTACCTTTATTTGGTATGTAACAACAGCTAAAGAAGAATTTACAAGTTTTGCAGAAACTTCTGCTTTAGCAAGTTGACTCTCATTAAAATGTGTAGATTTTGTTTCTTTATTATTACTTATAGAAATATCTGTTATTGTTTTTTCTATTTTTAAATCAAATTTACCAATATTTACAAGTCCCATATCAATATTTGTTATGTTATAATCTTGTAATTCTAGAATATCTGTATATGCAATACCTGCTTCATCTGATTCCATAACATCTGAATTTCTATCATCACTTACATTTTCTTTTTGATAATCTGTAAGTCCATACTTATCTTCATCGTAATTAAATTTAACTATATATTTGTCTTTTGATAAATTGTTAAATTCATATGTTCCATCACTTGAAGTATTTTCAGATTGAACCACACTCATATCTGAATATTTTAATAACTCAACTTTTACATTTGCAATTTTTTCTTCTGCCTCATTTCTTAAACCGTTTTTATCTTGGTCTAACCATACTAACCCAGAAATAGAATATCCTTTTGAAGTATTTCCTGAATTATTATTTCCATTGTTATCATCATTGTTATTATTATCTTTATTGTCATCATTGTTACCTGTGTTATCATCTTTTTTGCCATCATCATCTTTGCCATCATCTGGAGTTACATCTTGTCCTCCACCATTTTCCGCTTTTTGTATAATGTTTATAACTGTGTTAGATTTCAAGTTCTTTAACACTGCCGTATTACTTATTTCAAGTGTTTTTACATTTTCTTCTAATTGCTTTGTTGTACAATAAATATTAACGGTTGCTTCTTCCCCTGGCATTATTGTAACTTCTAAATTTAAATCTTCTCCTTCTGATAAAGACTTAGTATAGCTACTTTCATTTGTAGTTAATATTGCTTGCTCTGGAATAATTCCTTTTGGTAAAGCATCTGTAAGTGTTGTGTGTATTAAATTAGTTTTACTTGTATTTTTTATTGAAATAGTATATGAAAAACTTCTATTTTCTTCAATGTATGTTCCTCTTATATCATTCGTCATAGAAATTGTAGCTTCCATTAAAGTTCTATTTATAGTAAAAATATTAGACTTTTGTTTTTCAACATTGTTTGCAGTTGCATAAGCTTGATTCTTAAAAATCATATCACTTACATCTCCAGTATATGCCTTAACTTTTAAATCTAAAGTTAACCCTACAGTTTCTCCTGCTTTTAATGTTCCTATTTTCCAAGTAACAGTTTTTTGGCTTTCATTATAACCATCATTTGGTGTTGATTTTTCATCCCAAAGGTTAACAGTACCATCTATATCTTTACCTAGAAATGTTGATTTAACATATTCTAAGTTAGAACTTATTTCATCATAAATATTTACATCTTTTAACTCTTCATTAGTTAAATTTATTACTTTTATTATGTAGCTTAATTCATCACCTTCATCATAACTTTCATCTAAAAAACATGGTGATGTCATTACAATTTCTATTTTTCCTTCAACAATATTATTTTCAATTTTATTTGAAGTATATTTATAATTACTTCCAACAACTGTTGCAACAGCACTTGTTCCAAATGTTTTTCCAATATTAGATGAATCTTTATTAACAACAACATAATAACTTACAGAAACTTCACTTTTAGCACCAAGTGTTTCAAACACTCTACTAAATTCATTTACACGAATTCCTGAAGTATAATCTGTAGTTTCAGTTATATATTCTTCATCTCCATTTTTAATATAACTGTTTTCTTTAAATCCATTTCCTTTTCCTAAATTTGTTGCATATGTTGTATATGTTACTTCTTTTGGTATTTCATCTGTTAATGATACATATTTTAAATCATTATTTGTATTATTTTTTAATGTTATTGTATATTTTAAAATTTCTCTTTCTCTTACATCTTTTTTATCTCCTGCTGAAACCGTTTTTGTTACCGTTATATCATTTTCTGAAGCTCCAACATTATTTACAATTTGTGAATTTGCACCAACATTATTTATTGCTTTTGTTTCAAGTTTTTCTGCCATAGTTGGAATTATATATGTAAGTTTTTCTTCTTTTTGCCCATTATCATAATAATTTACATCTTTATTATTTGTAACTTTAAAATTAATGTTTCCTTCTGTTTTTTCTACATTTGAACTTAATGTTAAATCACAATCTATTATTACATAAGTTCCTTTTATATTTCCTGCTACTGGGTAACCAGTTTGCTCTCCTTGTAGATTAACTTTTAAAATATTTCTTCCACTTTCAGTTTTATTTAAAGTATATCCATTATCTTGTAACCCATCTAAATACAATGTTTTAATATTATTAATTTTTACATCTGTAATTTCTTGTGGAATACCTATTTCTATACTTGGATTATTATATAAATCGTATTTTTCACTATCATTTCTAAGCATTGTCATTAATGTGACATTTTTGTTCATTCCTGGTGCTAATGTAGGATTTTTTATTTTAGAATACATTCTTGTTGTTGTTTCTTGTAGCCCAATATTATTTTCAACTTTAAAAATATCTTTTACAGCCCATGCTTGATTTAAGTTTTCAATTTGCTTTAAAATGCTATTATCATATTCAGTTGGTTTTAATGTTTCATTTAATTTAATATTTAAAGTTCCTTGATTTTCTGCATTTTCAATATTATATACTAAATTATTTCTTGCATTTAAAAATTCAATTTCTAAATTATCTCCATTTAAACTTAATCTTACACCATTTTGCTCTATAAATTTTGTCTCTTCACCACTTATTTGTTCTAAATTTTGTACAGTTTGTTTATTTATACCAATGTTTTCTTGCCCCTCTATAATTTTAAAATTACCATTTTGTCCTAATATATTTAATAATTCATTTTTAGAAACTGTAATTTTATTTGTTTCAATATTTACATTTAATTGTTTTATAACTTCCTTGCTTTCAGTTTGTTTATTAAAAATCTGAAAATTACTTGAAGTTTTAGCAAATAAAATATTATTTTCTATTCCAGAATATCTTATATCTAATAATACATTTGTATCTATTTTTCTTTCTTCTCTTGAATATATTTTTCCTTTATATATTTTATTTTCATTAGGAGTTACTTTAATATTAACAATTCCCGCTTTTTCTTCTGCAAGTTCTAGCTCTTTTTCAGCTTTAATAGCAGTTTCATCATAAAGCAAAATTTGAGAATTTGCTTTTATTTTAACATTTTCTAAATTTACATCTTCTGGTAAAATATATGTAACAATTAACATATCTTTTGAATCTTTTTTCCAAGCAACACTATCTTCATTTGCTTCATTTTTTTCTATTTTGTTTTCTAAATTTATATTAACTTTTTTGTTTTGTTTATTAAAATTCCATTCATCTTTTGAAAATTCATTTTCTGCTTTTCCATTAGTTAAATTTGTACCTCTTGAATATACTTCAACATTCTCTGTATTTTCTGGAGCAGTAAGCTCAATGTTTGTTTGTTTTACAGGATAGCTATTTTTGTTTAATTGTGTACCAACTAAAACTTGAATAACCCTTTTATTAGTATCATTAATTTTATATATTTTATTTGTAATTATTTTTGCATCAAAAGTATTTTCTTCTTGTGATGTATATGGAGATTTATATGTTACTCTAACACTGCTTATTTCTTGAATTTCTTTTTCTTTTTTAGGCATTACTAAACTTCCGCTTAATTTTAAATTTGTTTCTTTGCTTAAATTACTTAAGGCATATTTTTCATCTTGTTTTTGTTTAATTTTAACTTTAATTTCAGCACTTTCTCCACTATTTATTTGATTTAAATAAATTACATTTGATTCAATTTTTTCTACTTTAGGGTCTTTAAAGCTGTCATCTATTTCAAAGTTACTGTTTTCAAAAGAAACCTGCCCTTTGAAATATCCATCTTCTCTAACGCCAATATTTAAATACAAATATACCTCTTGTGTTGTTGTAGTATCTAGTGCAACTACTTTATTTCCATCTTCTTGTTTAAAATAGCTTTCAAAATCTATTGAAGATTTTCCAAAACCTGCAGCATATGAAACTACATTTAGGCCAATAAAAATAAAATAATAAAGCACCATTGTAAGTATAATATTTACTGCAACTACTTTTTTCATAAACCTTTCCTTTGCCATATATAAAACTCCTTTCATGCAATGATTTAATAATTACTCACTCACTTGTATTCTTATACAATTATATTTTTACATCTTTTTGTAGTTATTTCAATAGCTAAAATTTAAGGGACTTTTTTTATTACAATTTTTTCTTTCTATCCTTTTACGGAAAGTACTTTGAGCGTTTTTTGGGGCGGTTTTATTAAATTATTATTACATTTTTATTTCAAATTATTTTTTCAAGCTCAAAAAAAGCGGTATCCCTTACGGATTACCGCTTTTTAAGTATTTTTATTTAAGTACTTTTTTCTTTAAAATTACAAATCCTGCTCCTAATACAATTAGTGCTATTGTTCCTGCTATCCAGTAGGTATTACTCTTGTCTTTACCTGTATTTGGTACTATTGTAATTATTGTATTATCAGTCTTTTTCCAATAATCATTTTCTCTTATTGCATTTAATTCTATTAGTTTATCTAACTTCATAGAAACAACTCTTGCTTGATTTTCATATACTAGGTCATCTGCTGTTGAAGCAATTGTTGCTACTGCTGTATATTCTACTGTCTGGCTTTCTCCTACTTTTAACCTATTCCATCCTGTAACACTTAAAGTATCTGTTTTTGTTGTAGTTGTAGAACCATCTGAATTTTGCTCAGTATTTTCAGTTGTGGTAGATTCACTTGTTTGATCACCTGTTGTTTCTGGAGCTTTTTTCTTAAATTCTATATTTGTCTCTTCACTTGTGACTTTAAGCGTTCCATCTTTTTGCAACTCTCCTATTTTACTACTTATATCTTTAAGATCCTCAACATTAGTTTTATATTTTTTGTCTATATAATCTTCTACTTCTGTTACTTTTACACCTTTAAGCTCTTGGTCATTTGTTTCACCATATTTGTAGTAATTATCGTTCGTAATAGTTCCATCTTTATTAACAGTTCCATAATCCCATTGTGAATTATTTGTTATTGTAATTCTGTATGTTGTTTCTAATTGTGTTCCATGTATCAAGTTCGGATCTAGTTCTGCTTTAGCACTTGTAGTTCCAGTTTTAGATAGCTTTGATAAATCACTTATATATTGTGGCTCATCTACTGGATTTCCAGTTGTCATTACAGTACCTACTTGGTTTGTAAGCTTAACATTTGTTATTTCTTTAACTGGTGTTATCTCTGTTTTTGGGAATGTTATAATACCAAAGTTAAATCCATCAAATTTTTCTATATGCTCTACACCTGCAAGATTTTTGTCGTTTTCTATCGAAATACCAGTTCTAGGTGTATATGCATTTATAAGTTGACTTGTTTTAGCTTTACCTAATTTATAACTGTTATCTCCCTCTATCTCTGCTCTTTGTGTTGTATCATCAACTGCTGTCGAATATTTTGTGCTACCCATATATTTATACCATTCTGTATTATTTCCATTCTTCATTGCAGTTTTAATATTATCATCTGTTATTATAGTAGATTTATATTCAACAGATTGTACAGCTATTTCATCTCCTGATATAGGTATAATTTTTTGGTCTCCATTACCATATGTAAATCTTACATAATAGTAACCTGGTATAACACCTTCAAATTTATATGTTCCTGCACGCTCTGTACCTGATACAACAGCTGTACCTGTTTTTATATTACCGTTTTCATCATGAGCAACTTTGCCATTTTCGTCTAGTTGATATAATTTTGCAGTTTCATATTGATTATTTCCTATTGGTGTTACTAAATCCACTTTAACACTTTGTACCGTACTTTCTTTATCATCATATATACCATTACCTAGATTTTGATTGTTATTTTTGCTATCATCAGTTGCGGTATCTTCAAACACTGTTCCAGAAATTGTTCTTTGTTTTTCTGGTAAATTAAATTTAAGATATAAATTATTGCATGTTTCTTCTATATCTATTGATCTATGTACAAAATATTTTTTGTTAGTTTGTTCATTTCTATCAGCATAGGTTGATTGTCTTGCACCTTCATATTGTTTAGCACTTCCATCTTCATCCCATACATTATCGGTTCTTAAATACTCATGATATGCATTTAATGTTGTTTTAAATGGCGTAATTTCATCTACCTTTTTATTTATAAAATCATCTAGTAAGTCATCTTTCATTTTAAACTGTACATATACACTCTTGCATTTTCCAGCTTCTATTCCATCTTCATTTATAAAATCTTTTGCTTTATCTGTAAGGGTTCCATCTTCACTCCATGCACTTATAGTTTTTTGTTGTTCTGATGGATCCAAATCATTATCTAATTGAGTAGTATCTATTTCAAAATAGTTACGCTTTTTACCTTCCGTATTTTCAAATTCCCCTGCAAAATCTGTAACCTTCAAATTGTTTATATACATTTTTTCTTCTTTATATAGATTAGGATCTCCTTCTACTGGCGTTGTGTTAAATATATCTATTCTATATACTATATAAACTGCTAAATCAGCATTTTTTGCTTGGTATGCAATTATATCTGATGGATATACCTTATCAAATGTATAATATTTTTTGGATACTTGTTCTTGCTCTGTTGGATATATTGGATCAACTTGTTGTCCTTTAGTTCCTGGTAATACTTCATCATAGTTATATCTATATTTAAATCCATTCATATTTACTTTACTATATGCAAGATGTGTTTTTACACTTGCTGTTGGTATTTCTTTTGGCATTAAACCTAAATTAATATGTTCAACAGTATAATTATCTTCATTATAGTAACCTGTTAATGGTGTTGTTTTTAGAGTATCTGAACTATAATTTCCACTTGAAATATTTTTATTATTTTCTAATATTTCTTTATAGTCATTAATTGTTTTACTAGATTTATATGTTACAGCTTCTCCTGGGTACGCATTATCCTTTTTATCTTTTATAGTTTGGTCATTTAATTTTGGTGCTGTAATTTGATATTCTTGTGCTTTAGAATTTATTGGTAGTTCTTCTCCAGTAAATGGATCTACTGCTATATATGTATCATTATCATATTTAAATAATACATAAGAATTTATTAAATCCCAATAATAGATATCTTCTCCTTTATTCGTTTTAGTAAATTCATAGCGTCCATTTACTGTTTTTGTTGTTGCCAATAATGTACCATCAACTTTACGTAGCTCTACATCAATATCTTTATCAAGATCAAGCAATTTATCGTTTGATCCATCTTTATAGATGTAATCATATTTATCACCTTTAGGTTGACCATCAATCCATACAAATCCTTCTAGTTTTGTAATTATTTTTTTGTTTAAAATTTTATAAGTTACTTTATTTTCTGTAGTAGAAATATTTACTTTTCCACAATTCACCCATTGTTTTTCAGGGTCATAACCCTCTTGTTTTGTTATGTCATATCCTTTTGGTGCTTTTACTTCGTAAATTTCATATGTTCCATTTACAATTCCTTTAATTTCTATTTTTCCATTTTCGTCTGTTTCAAATATGCCTGCTTTAGATGGGTCATCTTCGCCTGTTAAATATTTATCATGAGTAAGGTCAACATAGTCATATGTTCCCTTATCATTACTCATTAACCATTTATTTTCAATGTACTTACCTTTTTCGTCTAATCCACCTTTTTCATCAAATTGTGCTTCAGACTTAACTAATTTAATTTTAAACTGAGCACCTTGTAATTTTAGTTTATCTTCTATACTTTTATCGTTTTCAATTGTATAGTCTCTTTTTTCTATTACTAGGTCTCCAGATGTTCTGTCATCTGTTATTTCAATTTTATTAGTATTTTTAGAGAAAACCGTAACATTTTCTATTGAGCAATAATTTTTTCCATCTATTTGCATATGTCCAATTTTTTGATCTTGGTCTTCTTTTATATCACTACTTGTTTTTGAAATTCTAATCGGATCTATATAATACCCTTTATTTCCTTCTGTTTCTACCAATGTATATACATAGTTTTCATTTCCAAATCCTGCTGCATATAGTCCCTTTATACTAATTACACCATTAGCATCTGTTGTGAATTCTTGTGCTTCTTTAAATTCTCCAAAAGTTACTACTTTTGTTTCTATTTTCTTAACCCATTTTTCAAGAGTATTACAATAAACTTTAAATTTCATTCCTTCTAATTTTTCAGTTTTTGTTTCTCCATCAATTCCATATGTTCCTATTTTTATAAGTTCTAAATCACCTTTTTTTACTTTTAAATTAAATGTAAATTCTTTTTCTGTATTTTCAGTTTTTTCTTCTACTTTTTCAATTTTTAATAAACCTTGTGGTGAATTATATTTACCACTAACATATGTCCATCCTGATGGTATATCAGCTTTTGTATAAGAACCCCTTAATATTCTATACTTTACTTTTTGATATTTATGTTTCTTAAACACATGTATTTTTACTTTGCTTACTTGCTTTTCAGTTTTATTAATTAAGTAAAAATTAGTATTACTTTTTATTTTACTAACATCTGTAAATGTTTTTCCATCTTGTTCTATTTGAACTTTATCGGTTTTACTACCATCTGTATATTCTAATGTTACTTTATCAATAGTTCCATTATATTTAACACTCATTGGTCCAACCTTATAGTTTTCTGTTGTAATTGTAGCTTTTCCTGCAGATTTACTACTACTTGCTGCAACTTTAAAACTTTCTACAACATCTGATTTTATATTTGTTTCATCACTTGTTGCACCAACTTTATAATCTTCTATTGATTCTTCTTTTTCTCCTACTTTTGTACCATCTGTTTGTGTTTTAGAACTAGCTTGTTTAATTCCGGAACCTAATGAAATTGAAGCACCTTTTTCTTCTGCTTGTCTTACAGCTTCATTATATAATGCTCTATTATCTCCTTTTCTTGATCTAGCATCTCCATTTGCTGTTACTGATGTTCTTAAGGCTTTTGTAAATACTCCTGTATGATGCCAAATTACACCTTGAACAGATGAATTATATCCTGCTCCTTTATATAATAAATATGCTGCAATTCTTTCATTTTTAGTACTTTTAAAGCTACTACTTATTGTTTTTATACTTGAAGCACTATAATAATTTCTTATTCCTGCTTCCACATACTTATACTCTGTTTTGGTAGTTGTTACACCATTTACTGTTGTAGTAACATTTCTTTTAGCCCTTACTTCCATAGAATCTTTAAGATGTGCGCCACCTGCAATACAATAAAGGTTTCTTCCATTTTCCAACTCACTAAAAGTCACTCTTGTTGCTGCTTTAACTTCATTAGCACTAACTAATATTATCATTATTGCCATTAAAAATACTATAATTAATTTTTGTTTTTTCATTTTTACTCCTCCTTTCCCTTAAAATTTTATCTCTTTATTAAGTACTTTTCTACTTATTATATAAGTTCCAACTGCCATAACTGCTATTATAGAAAGTGTTAGTGTAATATATGTAATTGCAACACCTGTTTTAACACTTATAATACAGTTACATGAACCCATATCATCTTCCGACTTTTGTTTATTTCCTGGCGTAGAATCTACATCATCTATTCCAAGGTTATTATAAGCTTCTGAAATTTCTGCTGTATTGTTAACTAATCCTGTATTTGATTCTGTCATTGTTTTTGTTAATATTAATGTCAATTCTTTTTCTTCTCCCGCTTCTAATTTTGTATTTGCTAAACTTGTTGTATGTAGATTTCCTTCTTCTTGATACCATTCTGGGTTTAGACTTGAATTAAATGTTAAATCTGTTGGTTTATAATCAACGATGTTTTTAACATATCCTGCAAGTTCCCCATTGTTTTTAACTTTTATTTTGTATTCTATAACCACTGTTGAGTTTTGTAAATGTTTTGCTGCAATTTCAACTTTTGCAAGTGAAACATTATCATATTCATTTGTTTTTGTTCCTTCTGAATTTGTTATTGTAACTTTTGATATTGTTTTAGAAAGTTCTAAATCAAATGTTTTTGCTTCTACTAAACCTAAATCTATATTAGATTTACTGCTATTTGCAATTTCTAATGTATCTGTTGCTGCCACTCTTTGTTCTGTACCTTCCATAACTGTATTTATTATTTCAACATCAGAATTTTGACTATCTTGTACTCCATCTGCTTGATAAACTGTTGGTACATATTTTTCTGTATCATAACCAAATACAACTAAATATTTTCCTTCTGATATTTTAGAAAAAGCATAATATCCTTCTTCATCTGTTTTTTCTGTTGCTGTTACACTATTAGTTTGAAGATTTACTAATTTAACATCTATATCGCCTAATTTTTCTTCTTCTTGATCTCTTTTTCCATCTTCATTTGCATCTAACCATGCTGTACCAGATATTGTATATGTTTTTTCTCCACCTTGGTTTGAATTATTATTTGGTTCTTGTGACTGATTATTATTAGATGGATTTTCTTGATTATTATTATTGTTGTTTTGATTATTCTGGTTTCCATTTGTATTAGATGGCTTTTCATTATTTCCACCATTATTTGTAACCTTCGTTCCTTCAGGCTCATCTTTTACTGTTGCTCCTAATAAATGTACAACTTTATCAGTAGATGCAACAACCGTATCTAATACACTTATTTTTGCATCATTTACAATTTCTGTATCTTCATAGCTTTGAACTTCATCATTTACTTTTGTTTTTATTAAAATATTAGCATTTTCCCCAGATTTTAGTTCACCTTCAATAGTTAATATTTGACCTTCATTTTCTTCGCTATTTTGTAAAGAATATTCTTCTGTAGAAAGTTCCTTTCCATTTAATTGTACTGAATTTACTTCAAGACAATTATCTAAATAGTCTTCTATAATTAAGTCACTTATATCTATTGCACCTTTTTCATTAGCCACATTTATTTGATAATCTATCTCTTGGCTTGGTTTAACGCTTTCACCAGCATTTGTTGCTTCTAAATTAATTGAAAGTTTCATTGCCTTAACATTTATACTAATAGCATTTGATCTTACAACATTTTTATTTTCTGTAACTTTAGCATATATAGTTCCTTTTTTTACTGTTGTAGCATTTTTTGCTTTTACTGTAACAAAAATCGGCATTTCTTTTGACATATTTTTTATTTCAATTCTATTTGTATTTTCTAGAACATCTCCTTCATAGCTCTCATCATCTAATTTACTATCATCAAAAGTTTCAATTTTTGTAACTTCAAATGCGTCATTTGTTATAAATTCAACATTAACATTTTTTAAATCATTTTCTGTTACATTGTTAACATTTAAACATAATCTTGTTTCTTGCCCTTGTTCAAGTTCTTCCATACTTTCAGGGTCTGAAAAATTCAAATTTATATTACTATTTTTTATTGTATTTGTAATATATCTTTTTTCTTCTCTTTCTTTATATTTTACTGTAATTTCATTTGAAACTACTTCAGATATTTCTTCTTGAGCATCTGCTTTTATATATAAATTTACTTTTTTTGTTTCGCCTATTGCAATTTTTTCAATAGTCTTACTAATTTCTTTATCTTCTAATTCTTTAAGATATACTTGTGGTGTTCCTATTCCATTTCCATCATCTTGCTTTGCTAGCTCCATGGCAATTGTATGTGCAGGAATTATTTCTTTTAGTTCTACATTTGTTGCATCTTCATTTCCATTATTTTTTAATGTAACTTCATATTTTACAATTTCTCCAGATGTTATTGTTTCTCCTGTTGAATCTTTTTCTACTTTTCCTTCTCCAACAACATCATTTCCTACAGTTGCTTTAATGTCAATTGCAAGTTCTGGCCCTGCACCTGTTGTTAAATCTAAAGTTGAAGCACTTGCTGTTTTTTCTTGGTTAGTATTTACATTTGTATATGTAACATCATAACTTTCTTTAGCTCCCATATTATAAACTAAATTTTCTGGAATATTAATTTTATATTCTACTTCTAATTTTTCTCCAACTGCCATTTCATCTACTGTAATTAGGTAACTTTTAGAGTTTAATGCACTACCTTTTTTGCTCCAACCATTATTACTTGCATTTAAATCTGCTGTTGGATTTTCTTGGTTTGAGTAATAAACTTGAACATTTTTATTTTCAGAAAGCACGTTTATTCCACTTGTTAATTTAGCATTTAAATTGTCCTCTTTCTTTGTAGGGAAACTTCCAAGAATTTTTACATCCTTTACTGTTGCTCCATCATTATTAATTGTACTTATATTAATTGTTGCATCTTTAGCTTCTTTAGCTAGTTCTAGACCAACATTCTTTTTACCTTGGTCTCCTATTGTTTGTATTCCATATTCTTTAACATTATTTGTTGTAATTATTCCCTCATTTGCAACTATTTTAACATTTACACTTTCTTCTCCATTATCACTTAAACTTGTTGCAATTTCGTTTGTATAGTTTAATTTTATTTGTTCTTCTCCACTTGTTGATAATTTATCTAGCTCAAGATCTGCATATATTATAACTGTTGTTCCTTCGATTGTTTCTGTATTATATTTTGTTTGCTCTCCTGCTAAATCAATTTCTATTATGTTATTTTCATTTTCTTTGTAAATTTTTGCATTTCCTAATTCTAACCCATTTCCATATAACAATTTACATTTTGCTTGAACATTTGTAACTTGCTTTGGAAGAGTTATTTTAAGTACAGGATTTTTAAATAAATCTTTACTTTCATCATTATTTTCAAGTACTGTTGTTATTTTTACTTTTTTATTTGTCTCTAATGCAGATAATGTTGTTGTTCCAACATTTAATTTTGCATTTGAAGTTATATTTTTAAGCTCAATTTTAGATTCACTTGTTATATCTTCCTTTTTATTGTAATTTCCTGCAATATTTTCTTTTATTCCTGTAAGCATATTTATAATTTCTCTTGAATAGTTATTGTTTGAAATTGTTTTTATATTTCTTATTCTTACTGTTCCAAGAGCTATAGGTTTTGTTGTTTCAAATATTACCATATATGTATCTGAATAATATGAAATTACAATATCTCCATTTTCATCTATTTTAGAATCTTTATTAATATTTGCAACTATTGTTCCTTTTTCATCTTTAATAACAATAGAACCATCTTCTCCAAATACTTTTAAAAATTCATTTTTATTAATTCTGCTTTCTTTATATATAATATTTGCTTTTGTAGATTTATCTTGTGCCATATAAGAAGATGTGTTTTCTTTTACTGAAATATTTTCTGCTACATCTAAATAATCTACATTTATTTCTGTAGTAGTATTATAATTTCTTTCTTCTCCAGTATAAAGTTTTCCTTTATATATAGCTTGTTCTTCGGAACTTACATTATATGATACAATTCCATCTATATTTTCATTAATATGAACATTATTTGTTGCTTTTAATTCTTTATTATCATAAATAGAAATAGTACTGTTTATAGTTACATCACTATTTTGAATATTTGTATCTTTATCAAATGTATATGTTACAACAAAAGTGTCTTGTATGTTTTTATTCCAACTAATATTATTTTTATCCACATTTTCTACATTAATTGTTAATGTATTTTTTGCTTTATTATAATTATAGTTTTTATTGCTAAATTGAACTCCACTATTTGTAGCACTATTTGTTCTTGAATGTACCGATACATCTTTTACATTTTCAGGAACCGTTAAGTCTATAGTTGTATTTTTTACTGGGTAATTATTATTTGTAATTTTATTATTTATAAGTATTTGTAAAACTTTTTTTTCTTCTCCATTTACTGTATATACATTATTTGTAAGAACCCTTGATGTTAGTTCATTTGCAGTATTTGGATTAGATACCCAATTTACTTCTACACTATCATTTCCTTTAATATCAACTTTTTTACTTTTTTCTACATTCTTACTATTAATATATTGCCCTTCAAGTACAACATTTGTCTTTCTGTTTAGGTCTTGTATATTAATTGTATTATTTTTTATAGCCTCAACAGCTAATTTTATTGTAGTTGTAGTACCTGCATTAATTTGCTTTAATGTTACTTTATTTCCGGAAATTTCTGCTATATCATTACTCATAACTTCTGGTTTTACATTAAAGTTGTTATTATTAAATGTAACTGAACCATTAAAATATCCCTCATTTTTAACAGTTACATCTACATACAGATATAAGTCTCCTTTATTAATATCTTCTTCGATTTTTTCTACTTTTTCTCCTGCTTGATTTAGAAAATATGTAGAAAATTCGACATTAGCACTGTTTGTTTTTGCATTATTTATTGCATAAGACACTGTGCTTGCTCCAACAAATAAAAAGTCCGACATAGTCAATAGCATTACAACTATTATTGCTATAACTTTGTTAACTAAATTGTTTGTACGTATGTTCATACTAATTCCTCCCTTTTTCCATACTTAATTTAATTATAAAATTATACTAAAAATTCGTCAAGACTAGAAAAATTTGTAAATTTTTTTTTACAACAATTTCATCCTTTAACCCTTACGGAAAGCATTTTTAGCTGTTTTTTATTAATTTTTATTAATTTTTTATTACATTTTTATTACATTTTATTTTTTTAGCATAATTTAACACTCTCCCTTTTATTATAAGGCTTTTTTCCACTTTTTGCAATAGATTTCAGTAACTTTTTATGTAATTTTTTACAATAATAACTTATTTTAACACATATTTATTTTATTCATATAATATAATTAAAAGAGAAAAAAACTCTTACTCTAACATAGACAAGAAAGGAAAGTGATAAAAATGAATAATAATGACATTTCTTACTTAATGAACCTGTTAAATAACATGGATCAAAAACAAGTAACAAATAATTTAGAAAAACTAAATCAAATTTTAGGCCCAGAAGAAAAGAAAAAAATTATTCAAGCTCTAAATAGTCAAAAGAAATAACATATCTTAAGGAGGTATTATGCAAGAAGAAAGTAACAATTTAAACATTACTCCTGATATGATAAGTAATTTAGCTGGCATGCTAAAAAATAGCAACATTTTTAATAATAGTTCTTCAGAAACGCAGGAAAATACCGAAAAGAATAATACAAACTCAAATACAAATTCAGAAAATTTTACAAGCTCGATTGATATAGAAACAATTATGAAAATGAAAACAATAATGGAAGCTCTAAACAAAAACAATGACCCTAGAAGTAATTTGCTTTATTCTCTTAAACCATATTTAAGAGAATCTAGGCAAAAAAAAATTGATCAATATGTTAACTTATTTAAAATAACCTCCATAACAAATCTATTTAAAAATGAAAAAGGAGATGAAAAATAATATGCCTTTTCGTTTTCCTTTTCCTTACCCTACTAATTATTGTAATACTTACATGAATTACAACAATTATAAAAACAAAGCAATTTCTAATAAACCACTAAATACTGAAAAAGCTTCACACAATCAAAATAATAATTATTCTAAATCAAATTCATATAAAGATGAACCAAAACCTGAAGAAAAAAACAAAAAAAATAATTCTAAAAGTAATTCAGACGAGAACTGCTTTTTCGAATTATTTGGTTTAAAACTATATTTTGATGATATTATTTTAATTTGCCTCTTATTTTTCTTATATCAAGAAGGAGTTCAAGATGAAGAACTTTTTATAGGACTAATTTTATTACTTTTAAGTTAGATAGGAACTATTTAAACTAAACCTTATAAAATCATTTCTGAAAATTGTTATTCTATAACAATTTGATTATTATTTATACAAACATATGCTTCTTTGTGCAAAGGTTCTTCATCTCTATCTATTTCTTTTACAATATTGGCAATACGTATTTGAACAGAATCTAATTTTCCTGCAACAATTATTGCATCTTTATTGCCTTTAGCTCCCGCATGAGCCAAGCCTCTTAATGCTCCCGTAACAACTATATTATCTGCTGCAATTACCTCAGCTCCTGAATTGACATCTCCAATAATTACTAAACTTCCTTCATCTTCTAATTTTTGCCCAGACCTTAAAGACCCTCTATGAAATTTAGTTTCAGAAGTAGAAACTTCTTGGCTAAAAGTCTTTTTTATATTATGAAGTCCCATTTCTTTCGGCATATCAAACTCAACACCTACATCTAAAACTTGTTTAATAATTTCTTCAATTTCATCAATCTCTTTATTTTTTAAAACTTTTCCTATTATTTTAATAGGTGTTTTCTCTCCCTTATATATCTTCTTTAATTGATACACTTTTTTCTTTATTTGTGGTATAATATCTTGAATTTTTGCATTTTCATTTATTTTTATTATTACAAGATTATTCTTTTGGCTAACATTTATACAACTTCCTAACATAACATCATTCTTCCTTCCTTTAAAGCTTTTACTCTATTGTCTCAACATAGCTTTGTGCTTGATTATTTTCTTGTATTTCATCAGAATTAATATTCATTCCAAAATATTGAGCAATTATATCTCTTGCAACTTCTGCAGTGTAATTACCATGACCTCCATTTTCAACCATTACAACAACGGCAATTTCTGGATCATTAAATGGTGCAAAACCTACAAACCATGCATTTACATTTTTTCCTGCTTCTGCCGAACCCGTTTTTCCGCCAACTTCTATGTCAAAATTTTTAAATCTTACATATGCCGTTCCTGATTCATCACTTGTAACTGATTTCATTCCTGCTAAAACTGCTGAAATATTAGATTCTGAAAATGTTAAATTTTCTGTTTCTTCATCTTGTAACCCTAATTTTTCTTTTGTAAATTGGTTGATTTCTGTTTTAGAAGATTCTGTTCCATCAGAATTTAAAATTCTTTTTATAATTGTTGGATTAACCTTATTTCCTCCATTTGCAACCATTGATATGTATTTTGCAATTTGAATTGGAGAAAAATTGTTGTAACTCTGTCCTATTGATGCAGACAGTGTTTGACCTGATGACCATGTTTCTTTTAATGCTTTTGCAGCTTCTGGTGATGCTAAAGTTCCTGCTGTTTCACTTGGTAATTCTATTTTGGTTTTACTTCCAAGCCCAAAATATTTAGCATATTTATCTAAATTGCCAATTCCCATTCTATCACCAGTTTCATAGAAAAAGTAGTTACAACTTTTTTCAATTGCTTCAGATACATTTAAATAACCATGACCTCTATGATAACTATTATAAAACCAACATCTAGGTTGATAATCTTTGTATTTTGTATAAATACCCACATCATTTATTTTATCTCTTGTGTTTATAACTCCTGTTTCTAATCCCGCTAAAGCTGTTACCATTTTGAATATTGAACCAGGTGCATATGCTCCTGAAATAGCTTTATTAAATAAAGAATTTTTTTCTTTTATTTGGTTATAATCTGCTGTACTTATACCTCCAACCCAAGAATTCGGATTATAGTCTGGATTACTTGCCATTGCAAGGACTTCTCCTGAATGTACATCCATTACAACTACTGCTCCACCTTGTGCATCATACCTTTGAGAAAATCCACCATTTCTTATTTTTTCTATATTATTTGCAAGAGCTCTTTCTGCAACTTCTTGTAATTTTGCGTCTATTGTTAAAACCACAGTCGAACCCTGCTTTGCTTCTTCTGTAACCGTTTCCCCCGTAATTGTTCCATCAACAGACATTTCTACTACCTGTTTTCCGCCTTTTTCCTCTTAAATATTCTTCAAAGGATTTTTCAATTCCCGTTCTTCCAACATAGTCGTCATTATTATAAACATCCTTTTTCTCATCATATTCTGATTCACTTATTTTCCCAATATATCCTAATATGTGTGACGCCAAATTTTGATTATCATATTTTCTTGTACTTTGTGTAACAATTGACACTCCTGGAAAATCGAAATTTCTTTCACTAACTTGTGCTATCACTTCATTTGGTACATTTTCTGCTAAATTAAGAGGTCTTGTATTACTATAACCTTTTGTGGTTATCTCATATCTTAAAGAAATGATTTTTCTTGCCTCTTGTAAATTATCATTTTTAATTTTATATTTTTTCTTAAAAATTTCTACAACCTGTTCTGGTGTAGTATTTGAGTCAATTTTATTTTTTGTAAACCATTTGTTTAAATTTTCTTCCTCTATTGTAAATGCCGTGCATTCTAAATTTACAGGAAAATTATTTGCATATGAAATATTATACTTTTCGAATAATTCTATTAAATTTTTTATACAATCATTTAAACTATCATCATCATTTTTAGTTTTATATAACTCTAAATTAAAGGAATTTGTTGTTGTTGCAAGCATCGTTCCCGACCTATCTACTACGTCTCCCCTAGTTGCATCAAGTATGCTTTCTCTAGATAACCTTGTATTTGAAGCTTCTCTATATTCTGCACCATTTACTATTTGCAATTGAAACAATTGGGCTATCAATATTATTCCTATTATGTAAATAATAACAATTAAAATGTTAAATCTTAAATTTGTATGTTCTTTTTTTATTTTTTTTCTCAACTTATCACCTTCTTTTGCCAAGTTAAATGTTATTTTTAAAAATATCTAGTTAGTATTTTATTTCCTTTATATTCTTCTTCAACTTTATATCCTAATGCTTGTACCCATGGATAAACAATAATTGTAATAATTACATTGTATACACATTCTATTGACAATATTTTTAAAAAGCTAAAAAATTCAAATGTAGCATTTTGAATAAAATGACTTAAAATATATGCACCTGTTTCATATATAAATGTTGATATTACTACCATTATCATTATTGTAATTCTACTTTCTTTTGAAAAATTTTTATCAAAAAATCCACCAATCAGACCTACAACGCCAAGCATGATGGCTGAAATTCCTACATGTTTTCCAATAAAAAGATCTAAAAGTATTCCTAGCGCAATTCCATATGTTGCACCTGCTGTTTTACTTATAAACAAGCCAATAAAAAGTATATAAATAACAAACAAATTAGGCATAATACCTGCTATTTTAAACCATGAAAAGAAGTTAATTTGTAATAAATAAATTACTAAAAAAGTTAATATTAAAACTATATTAATTATTACTTTTTTCAAATCTAAATCCCTTCCTTTCATATTTTTTATTTGTTTGTAATAACAAGTACGGTTTCTAATTTGTTAAAATTAACAGCCGTTTCAATAAAAGCATATCTATCTATCAAATTATTTGTATTTACAACTCTTGAAATTTTACCAATGTAAACACCTTTTGGATATATTCCTCCAAGTCCTGATGTTTCTATTGCATCATCTTTTGCAATGTTTGCTTCTGTTGGAATATATACTGCCTTTAAATTATTTTCTTCTTCTAAAATTCCTTTACAAACTATGCTGTCTCTTGAAGAACTAATTAAAGCACTTGTATTACTAGAACTATCTATTATAGTTTGAACTTTTGAAGTATTTGAAGTTACAGATACAACATAACCTACTAAACCTTCAGCTGCAATTACTGTCATATTTTCTTTTATTCCATCTTTAGAGCCAACATTTATTACAATAGTTTTTGAATAATTACTAATATCTCTATTTATAACATCAGCTGCAACTGTAGAATATTGGCTATATTTTTCTGTTAGCTTCATATACTGTTTTAGAGTTTCATTTTCCGATTTTACAGTCTCAAGTTCTCTTAACCCTTTTTCTAATTCACTATTTTTTTGTTTTAGTTCTTCATTCTCTTTTTGTAAATTATTTATATTTGTAAAAAATGAACTATTTCCATATGCCTTATTTTTTATATATGTAAGTCCATTTTGTATTGGGTTTACTAGTTTATTTGCAATATTTTCTATATAAGATAAATTACTATTTTCTGTATTAGTTAAAAGTACTAATAATATTAAAATTATAATTGTTATTACTATTCCTAAAATTCCATTTTTTTTACTTTTATACATAATAATTTATCCCTTCTTTCTTATCTTCTTTTTCTGCTATTTATAAGAACTTTTTTTAATTTTTCTAAATCTTCTAATGTTTTTCCAGCACCTATTGCAACACACTCTAGAGGTGAATTTGCAACATATACTGGCATTTTTGTTTCCTGGCTAAGTAATTTATCTAAATTTTGTATTAGAGCTCCACCACCTGCTAAATATATTCCTTTTTCAACTAAATCTGCAGAAAGCTCTGGTGGCGTTTTCTCTAAAGTTTGTTTAACAGTTTCTACAATTTTTGATATGGATTCTCGCATAGCTTCCATTATTGCAGATGATTTTATTGTTATATTTTTAGGTAATCCTGTTGATAAGTCTCTTCCTCTTATTTCCATTTGCATATCTGTCATAAGCGGAGTTGCACAACCTATTTGTATTTTTATTTGCTCCGCTGTTGTTTCTCCAATAGATAAATTTTCTTCTTTTTTTATATAATTGATAATATCCTCATCTAATTCGTCTCCTGCAATTCTTAATGAATTACTTACAACTATTCCCCCTAGCGAAATAACAGCAACCTCTGTTGTACCTCCTCCAATGTCAACTATCATACTTCCGCTAGGTTCTGAAACATTTATACCTGCTCCAACAGCTGCTGCCATTGGCTCTTCAATTAAATATACTTCTTTTGCTCCTGCTTGCATAACAGACTCTTCAACTGCTCTTTCTTCAACCTCTGTTATTCCAGACGGAACACCAACTACAACTCTTGGTTTACCTGCATTGTATCTTGAACATACTTTTTTAAGCATATTTTTTAGCATTAAACCTGTTGCAGAAAAATCTGCAATAACACCATCTTTCATTGGTCTTACTGCTCTTATATTTTCCGGAGTTCTTCCAAGCA